>JGI24540J26637_10000062_pt1 | contig 35123 bp, 39 predicted proteins | sample NorSeaMetagenome_FD_26637 | JGI IMG/M metagenome (IMG submission 26637)
TATTAGATGGTGAATTTGATTTTAAAGTAATAGATTATAAATATCATCCAAGTATTAAAGCACCATTAAGTAATTAAATTATGAAAGATAGTATCAAAGAACTTATTCGCTTAGAAGTAGAAGCGATACAAAACATTCCAGTAAACGATTCGTTTGAACAAGCTGTCAGGCTTATTAAGAATTATGTACATGACATTCCAAGTAATGGTAAAGTAGTTTTATCAGGTATGGGTAAATGTGGCCAGATTGCACTTAACATAGCAACAACACTGAGTTCTACAGGAACTCCTTCGGTTTATTTACATCCAAGCGAAGCTCAACATGGTGACTTAGGTATATTATGTAAACATGACGTATTAATTCTTTTATCAAACTCTGGTAAAACTAGAGAGATCATTGAATTAATTACATTGTCTAGAATTTTACAACCAAGCGTCAGAGTTATTGCTATCACTGGAAAAACAGATAGTCCTCTAGCAATAGAATCCGATATTGTATTACATACTGGAGATTCTGAAGAAATATGCCCACTTGGATTAACACCTACTATTTCAACAACACTTATGACAGTTATTGGTGATATGTTAGTAGTAGAACTTATGAAAAAAATAGGATTTACAAAAAAGGAATATTCTAAAAGACATCACAGTGGATATTTAGGTCAAAAAAGCAAAGAGTAATGAAACAAGACATAGAAACAAGACCGTGGGGAACATATGAGGTTTTATTAGATGCAGAGAATGTAAAGGTTAAAAGGATTATTGTTAATCCAAATCAAAGATTATCGTATCAGTATCATCACAAAAGACGGGAACAGTGGACGTGTATTGAAGGAACACTTTCAATAGTATTAAATGGAGCAACTGTTGAAATTGAACCAGGTAATTCTATCCATATCCCATTAGGTTCACATCATAGAGCATGGAATAGAACAAATGAACCAGTCACATTTATTGAAGTACAGACAGGAACTTATTTCGGCGAGGATGATATAATTAGAATTGAAGACGATTATAAAAGAATATAAATGAAATCACTTGTAGTAATTCCATCTCGCTGGCAATCATCTAGATTTCCAGGAAAACCGTTAGAATTGATAGGCGAAAAACCAATGATTCAACATGTTTGGGAAAGGGTATCAAAATCAAATGCGGACGACATATGGATAGCTACAGATGATCAAAGAATTTTTGATGTTGCGGAATCCTTTGGAGCACAAGTAATGATGACTACTCAATGTGACACTGGAACAGAACGAGTTATTGAAGTTCACCAAACAATTGATAGTGATATTGTAGTAAATGTACAGGGTGACGAACCATTTATAAATCCTAAAGATATTAATTTAGTTATAGATTTGATTAAGTCAAATCCTAATCACATAGCAACACTTAAGACAGATCTAATAGACAGTGAACTAGAAGATCCTAATACAGTCAAAATTATGTGTACTCAAAACAAAGAGGTTGCGATGTTTACTAGAAATGATACAAAAGGAAAATCATGGTTTAAACATGTTGGTATTTATGGATACTCTTCTACCACACTTGACATGTTGTCTAGAATGACAGCCACAGAAAACTCGATAAATAATACATTAGAGCAATTAACGTGGATGGACAACGATATACGCATGATTGCAGATTATACAGAATACAGATCTTTTGGTATAGACACACCTGCAGATTTAGAACGTGCAAATAACTTTTTAAAATTATAACGATGAGACTACCAGCAATTGAACACACTTCCCCATCATTTATTTCTATGTATCAAATAGAAGGAGATTTATGTGATAAGATAATAGAAAACTTTAATGATCTTCCAAAACTCACATCTCATGATGAGTTAAGAGGCTATACGAGACTTGGTCACGGTAATTTAGATGCAGATATTTTAGAAGAATATAACAAGAATATTAAACTTGCGTTTAAGTCATATATTGAAGAATATCCATGGAGTAATATAATGACATCTGATTGGAGTTTCTTTCCACCATATAACATACAGAAATATGCACCTGGAGATGCATACAATCCAACACATATTGAAGAAGGTGGACCCAGAAAAGACAAGATCATGCGTAAATTAGCGTTTACAACATATCTCAACGATATCGAAGAAGGTGGAGAAACCGAGTTTATATTACAAGGTGTAAAAGTTAAACCTAAAAAAGGACTTACTATAATTTGGCCAGCTGGTTGGACACATCCACATCATGGCATTCCTGCACCCAAAGAAACCAAGTACATAGCTACTGGTTGGGCAGGATATCATCACAGGAGTTAAATGAAATTTCAAAAATTAACTGGACATCCTACGTTCGAGTTAGCACCATATGTTAAATCTGTATTAAAACTTCATGAAGGTTTTGATGTTCAGCTTTATCTAGGATGTGATAGTCAAAATAAAGCAATAGACACGGTTTATGCAACAACACTTGTATTTCATATAGCATCTAGTGGGTGCCATGTTATTTATAAGAAAGAACGAGTACCTAAGATAAGGGACATGTGGACTAGGTTATGGAAGGAGACTGAAAATTCATGTGAGGTTGCAATATATCTAAGAGAACACGGAATTGAAGTTTCAACAATAGATATGGATTATAATACTGATCCTACAAAAAAATCAAATAAATTAGTTAAAGCCGCAGTTGGTTATGTGGAATCTTTAGGATTTAAAGCGAGGTGTAAACCTGATCTTTTACCTGGAGCATATGCTGCCGATAATATCGTAAACTAATTCATAATGATACATATAATAAATATAATAATCATAAACTAAATTATGTCATTAGCAGACGGATACGAAAACGAAAAGAATAAGAAAGGGAATTCAAAGAAAAAGACTACACCATTTCTAGATGAATTTGGAGAAGACTTAACACTTGCCGCATCAGAAGGTAAATTGGACCCTATTATTGGAAGAGATAAAGAGATATACAGGATATGTCAGATATTAGCTCGAAGAAAAAAGAATAATCCTATAATCTTAGGTGATCCAGGTGTTGGTAAAACAGCAATAGTTGAGGCAATTGCTCAGCGCATTGTTGACAAAAAAGTGGCACGAGTTCTTGTAAATAAAAGACTTATCTCATTGAACATGACTACTATTGTGGCAGGTACAAAATATAGAGGTGAATTTGAAGAGAGAATGAAGAACATTGTAGAAGAACTTAAAAATAATGAAAACATAATTGTATTTATTGATGAGTTACACACAATAGTAGGTGCAGGTGGAGTTAGCGGTGCATTAGATGCATCTAACATATTGAAACCGGCATTAGCACGTGGACAAGTACAATGTATTGGAGCCACCACGCTTGATGAGTATAGAGAAAATATAGAAGATGATGGAGCATTAACTCGTAGATTTCAAGAAGTATTTGTAGACGCACCATCTGTTGATGACACAATTGATATATTGATGCGTATCAAACATAATTATGAAGAATATCATTCAGTAGAGTATACGCCAGCAGCAATAGAAGCGTGTGTTAGAATGAGTGATCGTTATATAAAACAACGTGAACTTCCAGATAAAGCTATTGATTTATTAGATGAAGCGGGTGCTAGAACGCATTTATTAGAAGTTAAAATACCATCTAAAATTAAAAACTTAGAAAGGGATGCTGATAATATTAAGTTAGATAAGAAAGCTGCAGTTGAAGAACAAGATTATGAATTAGCGGCTAGACTTAGAGATGACCAGATTTCATTAGAAGGTAAAATCATTCAAGAGACTAAACTATGGGAAGATTCACTTAAAAAATCTAAGAGACAAATTGATGTTGAAGATATTGCTGAAACTATTTCTACTCAAACAGGAATACCTGTAAATAAATTAGGAACTGATGATCTTAAGATGATCAGAAACATGGCAAAAGAAATTAAAAAAATGATAATTGGACAAGACACTGCGGTAAATGCATTGTGTAATGTTATCAAAAGATCTAGAACAGGTGTTGCTAGTCATAGAAAACCAAGTGGTTCTTTTATGTTCTTAGGCCCAACTGGTGTTGGTAAAACTGAAACAGTAAAAGCATTAGCTGAATATATGTTCGGTGATATTGACGCTATGATTAGAATCGATATGTCAGAATATCAAGAAAAGTTTAATGTTAGTAGACTTATAGGTTCTCCTCCAGGTTATGTTGGACACGAAGATGGCGGTCAATTAACTGAAGCAGTGAGACGTAAACCTTATTCAGTAGTTTTGTTTGATGAAATAGAAAAGGCACATCCTGATGTATTCAATACGCTCTTACAAGTATTAGATGAAGGTCGTTTGACAGATTCAGGTGGTAGAGTAGTTGATTTTACAAATACTATTATCATAATGACATCTAACGTTGGAGCTAGAAAACTAGCAGATTTTGGATCAGGTATTGGTTTTTCTAGTACCTCAGCTATTGCTGAAGAGAGTAAAAAAATGGATTCTATTATTAAGAAAGAACTAAAAAACAAATTTAGTCCTGAGTTTTTAAACAGGTTAGATGATATTGTATTATTTGATCAATTAGAAAATAAAGATATTTTAAAAATAGTTCAGATAGAATTAAATCACTTTTCAGAAAGAATGCAACTAGAAGGGTACACGTTTAAATTCTCTAAGCCTGCAAAAGATTTCTTAGTAAAAGAAGGATATGATCAAGCATATGGCGCAAGACCAATTAAAAGAGCTATTCAAAAATATGTTGAAGATATCGTAGCAGATGGAATATTAGATCAAGCTTTAGAAAAAGGTCAAGAATATTTAATCACAAAAGAGAAAACTGAAGATAAACTTTTTATCAAATACTAGTATAACTATTATAAATATTAAACAGCATGACCGATTTTTCAAACACATTCCAAGAAGTAATCAGCAACATAGAACAACATGGTGATATTTCTAAACCACGAGATTTAGAAGTTAAAGAACTATTGTTAGCACATTTATCAATTGATCCAAGAAGACCAATTGCTGATTTTAAATCTAGAGCGTTTAATTGGAAATACTTTGCAGGTGAAATGGCATGGTATTTACACAGAGACACAGACGTTGATTATATTGGTCAATATTCTGGCATGTGGAGTACACTGACAAATCCTGGTACAAATGAAATAAACTCAAACTACGGAGCATTGGTTATTAACGATGAACAGATAGGTTGGGTAGTAGATTCACTATTAGCAGATAAGAATAGTAGACAAGCTATTATGTTCTTTAATCAACCTAAGTTTCAATTTAAAGGTAATAAAGATTTTGTATGTACAATGTATGGTAATTTCTTTATTAGAAATAACAAATTGAACATGAAAATTCAAATGAGATCAAACGATATATTCTATGGTTTAACATTCGATGCACCGTTCTTTTCATTCTTAATGCAAACTGTTTATTTGATTCTAAAAAAGAATGATCAATATAAAGATTTAGAATTAGGTACATATCATCACTATGCAGACAATATTCATTTTTATGAAAGACACTTTGAACTAGCAAATAAAATAGAGGATTTAGATTTAACAGAAGCTGAAGAAACTTATCTAATCTTAAAGAAACCTCTAGTAGATTATACAAAAAAAGATGGTGTATTCTTAACAGATGAAGGTATTGAGTTTACAAGGAGAATGGATCAAACGCAAGGAGCAAAGGGTATTAATTATAAGAACATATTAAAAGATTATTTTACAATTTAAAATGGGAACACCACCAAGAATACATATTGATCCTACACGCATACTAGCCGATGATTTCGAAAAACTATTAATATCAAAGTATGATATATTTTATAGACGAATCGTAGAATACGTATTGAACGTGGTAGAAAATAAAGAGGTCGATGATTTACTAGCAATTTTAGTAGATGACGAGGGACGAGAATACGATATGGCATTACCAAAAGCCGGATTTCCTAAATCATTAGCAAAGGCAAAAGATTATTTTAGTCTTATAGAAGAATATGAGACATGTGATTTAATTAAACAAATACAAAAACAAATAAACTAAATGAATTATTACCCAAAAGATAAAGAATTTCAAAGATATGCACAGTCAGAATTCAATGTTAGCGGAACACACCTAGATCTATATAGTAAAGGTGCTGCAAAGCAAGCATCTATGACACCATATATTTTAGAGGAGAGAGAAATGAGAGTTACACAAATGGATATCTTTTCAAGATTAATGGCAGACAGATTACTATGGGTAGCAGGTCCCGTAAACGATGCAATGAGTACTGTTGTACAAGCACAATTAATGTTCTTATCAAGTAACAGCGCTGAAGATATTACAATGCATATCGATTCACCAGGAGGTTCAGTTAAATCTGGATTATCTATGGTAGATGTGATGGAATATATACCATGTGATATACGTACTGTTAATACAGGTATGGCAGCATCTATGGGTTCAGTTCTTTTAGGAGCTGGAACTAAAGGAAAGAGAAGTTCACTAAAGCATTCAACTACAATGTTACATCAATCTTCTGGTGGCTTTAGTGGAAATATTCAAGATGCTGAAGTAGATTGGGCTGAGTGGCAAAAAATTAATGTAGAATTATTTAATTTATTAGGATCATATTGTGGAAAGAAACCAGAGCAAGTTATGAAAGACGCTACTCGAGATTTCTGGTTAAACGCAGAAGAAGCGGTAAAGTATGGTATTATCGACGAAATAATAAAACCCAAGAAAAATTAATATATATATAGAGTATGGCTAGTAGACAAAAAACAAGAGAAGTATTTATAGAACTAATCAATTTACAATTAGAACCGCATGGTAAAACATACAAAGACGTTGTAAACGAATCTGATTGGTATATGAAATATAATACTACCAGGGAAAAAGAACAGGAGTTTATAACAAACGCTACTAAAATTCTTAAAACTAAATTAAGAATGAGTAAATCAGTAGCTGAAAAAGAAATAAGCTGGTTTATATTACAATGGGGATTGACAACTAATAATTCTGAAACAGAATCAGTTTTAGCAAATGACATAGTGTCAGAAACTAAGAAACATACTAAAAGACGTACTAAAAAATAATATTAAATTATTATAATATAAAAAAAAGAAGCATTATCTTAAATAATGCTTCTTTTTTTGTTTTACAGGATATGCACTATGATAAATAGAATATGAATCCTATAAATAAAATACCAAATTGGCTCAGTGGAGGTCCACGTGACGAAGAGTATCGTACGTATAAATTAAGAGGAGCTATATCTGAACTACAAAATAAAATAAGTGCAGATATTTTAGTACCTGCATTATTTGAAATTGATGATGTGTTAGATTACTTATACAAGTATGACGCCGTTAAGATGACACAGAATCCAAACCCTATTAATCAAATAGTAGGTGGTTTTGACTTCCCTAACCTAGAAATGGTATTCTCATCAGATGAGGAAATGGACACTGACGACATATTAGATATGTTACTGGACGAGGCTATTGATAAATATGAAGATTTACATACTATGTGTAGAGATAAATGGAGAATTATAGAAGATGGAATTACAGTAAACTATGTACCTGTAAAACCATACTTTATTAATGATGGATTTGTATTTATAAAAACGCCAGATAACATGTTACATGTATATCATTTCATAAAACCTAATAAGTATTTTACAAATGATTGGAAGAAATTCAATATGAATCACATGTATAGTGAAAAATGGACTAGTGAAACTTATTTTTCAAGAATAGAAGAGTTAGTTTCTAAAGATTCTGAGAAGATTATAATCAAAGTTGATTGCAAAACAGAGACTATTATAGAAAACAATGCTCTCGCAGTAATCAACCAGAAGATCTTTTATATGTTACATAGAGACTATTCATTTTAAACAAGATATATAAACAAAGAAAAATACAATTAACAATATGCCAACTGTTTCAAATCAAAACATAATCGCAGTATTACCTGAGTTAGCTAGGATCATTAGGGGTCAAGCAAATAGTGTGAAGATATCTTTACACCAAGACTATATTGGTAATCAATTAAACATCGGAGTTACAAACGAAGTTAAAGTAGAATTATATAACAGCTCAAACGAGCTAGTTGTTTCTTTTGCTAAATCACTTGGAACGTTAACATATGGTGAAACTAACGGAGAACAAAGAGGTGAAATAAACATTCCACTTACTGCTCAACAAACAGCAGCTCTACCATTTAATACAGAGAACGTATCTGGAATATTAAAAGCTAAAATATATGTAACTCTTTTCAATCAAATAATAGAACTTCCTAGTATTAAATTAGCAAATATATATGACGCTGGTAAAGTATTAGGAGATATAGTTGCAAGTAGGTTTACATTACCAGGTTCGGTATATAAAGTAAAGTCTTTAGNAATCTCAGAAAAACCAGCAGCCGGAGAAATCATAATAAATGATAGCAATCCTTCAGGTGTTACTAAAATTAGAATTGCAGTAACAGACGATAAAGGATATAGAAATTCATACTTAGAATCTGTATTAGAAAATAGAATTGATATTGATGGTGTTAAAGTTTCATTATTTTTAACTAACGTAAATAACAATAGTGAATATTCTACATTTGAAATTAAAAGCTGGTCAAGACTGGACGTATTAAATTCAGATTCTGATAATCCTATTAATAATGACGATAGCGATGCTATTGAATTAATAGTTATAGGCGAAGGTAATTCAAATGTCCCAGGTCAAGTTTACAGAATAGAAGCCGGAGATGAACTAGGTATTTTCACAGAATCATATTCATCGCCTCATGGTATTTCAATTACACCAGACGGTCTTGCTAAAATAGACGATATTAATAATATAACATTCAGTGGCGGTGCCATAGTTAATAACACTGGTAACGGTAACTTAGAAGTTGTATTTCCTTCAGTCGTAGTTACTACTTCTGGAACATCAGGTTCTTCAGGAACTGATGGAACTTCAGGAACTGATGGAGCTATTGGAGCACAGGGTATTCAAGGTATTCAAGGTGAGGCTGGAACTTCAGGAATTGATGGAGCACAAGGTGTTCAAGGTGAAGCTGGAACTAGTGGAAACGATGGAACATCAGGATACGATGGTTCTTCTGGAGTTGATGGAATACAAGGTGTTGCTGGAATAAACGGTGAAGCTGGAAGTTCAGGAGTAAATGGAAGTTCAGGAATTGATGGAAGTTCAGGACTTGATGGAATACAAGGTGTTCAAGGTGTTCAAGGTGAGGCTGGAACTTCAGGAATTGATGGAGTTAAAGGTGATCAAGGTGATTCAGCATATAGAGTATATGCAAATGGAGAATCTTTTCCTCTTGGAAAAACAGAATGGTTAGCTACATTAGTAGGTGAGGCTGGAACTTCAGGAATTGATGGAACATCAGGAATAAACGGAACATCAGGCGCCGATGGTATTGATGGTCAAGCTGGAACAAGCGGAGCAGACGGAACATCAGGATTAGATGGTCAAGCAGGAACATCAGGTATTGATGGAACAAACGGTAGTTCAGGAATTGATGGAGTTAAAGGTGATCAAGGTGATCAAGGTGACGCTGGAACATCAGGAATAAACGGAACATCAGGTTCAAATGGAAGTTCAGGAATAGACGGTGAAGCTGGAACTAGTGGAAATGATGGTGAAGCTGGAGTTAAAGGTGAAACAGGTGATCAAGGTGCCGCTGGAACAAGCGGAGTAAACGGAACTTCAGGATTAGATGGAACATCAGGATTTGATGGAACTTCAGGAGTTGACGGAGTTAAAGGTGATCAAGGTGACGCTGGCGCAAATGGAACTTCTGGTACTGATGGAAGCAACGGTAGTTCAGGAATTAATGGAGTTAAAGGTGATCAAGGTATTCAAGGACTGGTTGGCCCAAAGGGTGACCAAGGTGACGCTGGAACTTCAGGTATAAATGGAACTTCAGGTGTTGATGGAAATCACGGAATAGACGGAACATCAGGTTTAAATGGAAATCACGGAACAAGTGGAGTTTCTGGTACTGATGGAACATCTGGAACTTCTGGATCAAATGGAACTGATGGAAGTTCAGGTATAAATGGAACATCTGGAATTGATGGAACATCAGGTATAAATGGAACTAATGGTAATCAAGGTGACGCTGGAACTTCAGGAATTGATGGAGCTAAAGGTGATCAAGGTGAGGCTGGAACAGACGGTACTTCAGGTATAAACGGAACATCAGGATATGATGGTTCTTCTGGAACTGATGGAACATCAGGTATTGATGGAGCTAANGGTGATCAAGGTGACACTGGAATTTCAGGAGTTGATGGAATAAATGGAAATCATGGTTCTTCAGGTTCTTCAGGAACAGACGGTACTTCTGGTACTAATGGTTCTTCAGGAACTAATGGAACATCAGGTTCAAATGGAAGTTCAGGAATAGACGGTGAAGCTGGAACTAGTGGAAACGATGGTGCTGATGGAAATTCTGGAACAGACGGTACTTCGGGTACAAACGGTGCTGATGGACAACAAGGTGTACAAGGACCAGCCGGTAATGATGGTGCTGATGGCGCTGGAGCAACTGGAAGCTTAGTTGCTTATAGAATTAAAGTAAACATGTTATCTAATAGTATTAACACAACGACACCTATTGCTAACGTATGGTCGCCAGGTGGAACTGAAATATACAACTCAACCGATGGTTGGTCTGTGTCTGGATGGAATATCGCTAGATCAAATAATAACTTAACACTTACTCATCCATTAGCGAAACCAGTATTAATGGGAACAGCTCAGGGTAGAAATGGTTCAAACTTATTTGTTTCGCAATTCATTGGTAAAAACGCATCTACATTATCTATACAAAATGTCGATGGTAATGCATATGTAAAATTCAACGGAGTAACAAGTATTAACACAGGAGCTGCAACAGGCGGAGCGACAGATGTTGTTATAACATTTACAGTAGAATCATAAAAAATAAATATAAAAATGGCTACTAATCAAACAGGAAAACCAACGCAATTATTGATATCTAGGGTGATATCTGGAACCACTATTGCTGTCGATACTATACAGGACGCCAATAGTCCATGGTACTTTTATCCACTTACATTTCAAGTGGATCTAGGCGTTCAAATTCAAACATTCTCTGACTTATCAGTTAATGGTGGATTTTATGACGCAAGTGCAGTTGAAGTAAATGATTGGCTAATTCAACCTTCTGGTAAAGCATATAGAATATCTTCTGTTATATCGATATTGGATGGAGGAGCTACAGCAAGAGTTATTTTAGAAGATACAGATAGTTACGTTTTATTAAACGATTCTTCTATGTCAGGCGCAAATTATCCAGATGAAGAACAAGCAGGTTTATGTATTGAACTAGATAATGAGGGTATTCCTATTATCGCAGGAGTTTCACAAGTATCGGCATCTCTTCCTAATTTAGGATATTGGATCGATGATGCTGTTAGTAGATTTGAAGCTAGTTCTGTATCAGGCGTAAATGCAGTTGGTGTTAACACAGGAATAGATTTAGACAAATCACCTTCAGTAACGATAAACGACGGAGACAGTGCCGGTGTTTCAATAACACATACACCTTTTTCTGATAGTTTAGTTACTGTTAAAATAAATGGAATGGAAGTTAACTTATCAGACGGAAATAAATTAAAAGAATGTTACTTTTCTAGAGACGGAGGAAGTTCCTCTGTTTTAATTCAAGATATCATAGCAGGCGACACACTTTATTGGAACGGTTCTATTGCAGGATATCAGTTAGATGGTACTGATGACTTAGATATTTCATACCAAAAATCTAGCTTAGATTAATATATTATAAACTATTTTTTTTAATAAATAAATAAGCGTCCAATATGTATTAATATATTGGACGCTTCGTATATATAGTACTAAGGAATCAATCATGATTCTTTGTCCATAAAAATAATAAAATATACATGGCACAATTAAAAGTAAAACAAATTAGTGATTTCGTAAGTGCAATCTCTAATGTACACAACGGCGTAGCCGGTACACAAACCGCATCAGATATTTCTAGTGCTAAATCTGGAGCAATTTCATCTGCATATTCTGCTGATGTAGTAGCACTTTCTTCTGCAAAGTCATATGCTGATCAAGCTGAAGTAGATGCAATAAACTCTGCAGTTTCTTCTGCAGAAGCTAAGGATGTTGCAAGAGCTGCAACAGCTGCAACTCTATTATCTGACGCCGTAGCTGTTGAGAAATTAAGAGCTGAAACTGCTGAAGGATTAATCGACGGTAGAGTAACTACTTTATTAGCTGGTAAAACTGAAGCATTAGATACTTTTGGTGAAATTAGAGGTTTCATCGAAGCATTATCTGCTGAAGATGTAACGACTATCGCTGCAATTTCTACTGCTGTTTCTAATGATGTAGTTCACAGTACTGCAATCTCAACTGGTATATCTGTAGCTATTGCTAACGATACACTTGCACAAGGTTATGCTGATGCTGCACAAGCTGCTGCTGAAAAAACGGCCGCTGACGCTGCTGCTGAAGCATTAGTAATAGTAAAAGCTGCTGACGATGAGGCTGCAGCACAAGCTGTACTTGATGCACAAGCTGTAATTGATTTAGCTGTTGCATTAAGAGTTAGTACTAATTCTTATGCTGATACTGCTGAAGCTGATGCTATTGCATCTGCAAAGTCATATTCTGATGGTTTAGCTAGTAACTATGACGCTGCTGGTTCTGCCGCTGCTGCATTATCAGCTGCTAAATCTGATGCTTCTGCAAAGGATGCTGTTATTCTTTCTACATTGAGAGGTGAAATAGCTGATCTTGGTGCAATTGATAAGTTAGAGCAATTAGCTGGAGGTATTTCAGCTGCTGGTTTTAAAGTTGCTGAACCAATATCTGATGAAAATTTCGATATCTTAGTATTTGTAAACGGTTTACAGATTCACAGATCTTCTGAAGCAGTTGATGGTTTCTCAACTTCTAATGGTACAGATTTCATCGTTAAAGGTTTAGGTTATGACTTAGACTCTGAAGATCACGTTGTAGTAATTGGTCAAAGAGCGTAAGCTTAACTATTAATTTCTATTAATTTTATCAAAGGCTCGCCCTCCCGGGCGGGCCTTTTTTTATTAAGTGAATATATAATAAAAATAAACTTATCAAATATGAATATTGGAATTACTGTAAGTTTATCTAAAGAAAACGAGAGTCTTTGGATAAATGGTATCAAATTAAACGCGCTGTATCTACTTAAGGCATTGAAAGAAACTGGACATAATGTTTATCTTTTAAATCAAAGCGTAGTTACTGCTCCTTATGAAAATAAGGTTGCATGGGATACTAAAGAGTTTCCTATCCACACATATACCGATATGTATAAAGAAACTGACCTTATGATATGGTTGGGTGCAACATATGGTGATAACGATATTTTAGATTTTAAGAAAACAGGATCTAATAAAAAGGTAATAAAATACGTTTGTGGTAATAATTACATGAATGATTTAGAGGCATCGATGTTTACATCAAAATCAGTTACCTTTCCAGAGTCAATTGGATATAATCAAGAAATAGACGAAGTGTGGTATGTGCCTCAACAAGAGGAAATGAACCGAGAATATTACAGAGTTTTGCATAATTTACCAGCATCTAAAGTTAGACCAGTTCCATTTATATGGGATCCTATATTTTTAGATCAAGAGTCAGCTCGATATCACAATCCAGCAGTATTAGAAAAGAATCTTCCTTTACCGGTTTATAAACCTGGAAAACCAAATAAAGAAAAACAACTAGCATGTTTTGAACCAAACATTGGCGGACAGAAGTGGCATCTTAATTCTCTTTTAATAGCAGAAGATTATTTAAACACAGGAGGAACATTCGACAAATTAAATATATTATGTGGCGAAAGATTATTAGAAGACAAGTATTATGTTTCAATAATTAAACATACTAATATTTTTAACGTAGATCCTATAAAATTAATCTATTTACCTAGGATGCAAGCTGTTGATGCGCTGGCACAATTCACAGACATCGTAGTAGCCCACCAAATAGGTAATCCTCTTAATTACTCATACTTAGACGCACTCTACCTGCAGTTTCCATTAGTACATAACGCACCTATGCTCAAAGATGCTGGATATTATTATCAAGGAAACTCTATTGGTTCAGGCGCTAGACAACTTAAATTGGCAATTGAAAAACACGATGATATGGTTAAGTGGTATAATCAAAGAAGCGAAAACGTTTTAACTAGATATACAGTGTTTAATGAAGGTTTAATAGAAACATATTCTAAATTAATTGAAAATACAATGGGAATCAAAGATCATAAAATAAGTTCAAACTATGATTGGCAAACAAACCTATACAAATAATGTCTATTAACGCCAATAAGTTAATATTTAAAAGACTTATCAGGGAATATGAGTTTTTATTAGAAGATTTGGCAGATATAGAATCGGCTGATTCAGAGATAAAAAACGAGTTTATGAAAGCACTGTCAGATATTGACGATGAAGGCGTTTTAGAAACAGAGGAAATGGATAGCATGGCAGATGATTGGTCAAAGAGTATTAAAGAATCTGAAGATTTAGAAAAAGAAACTAATAAACACCCAGATTTTAAAAAACTATTTAGAAAATCAGTAGTTATGTGTCATCCAGATAAATTAGAAAATAATATTGACCAAGAACGGTTTGATAGATATAAAGAAATATATGAGGATTTAGTAGAAGCTAATAAAACAGAAGATTGGGCTAAATTAATCAGATGTGCTGTAAAACTAAATATAGAATTACCAGAATCTGCATATAATCAAATAGAATCAATAGAAAAAAGTATAGATAAATTAAAAGAAAAACAGATTAACATATTAAATTCAGCCTCGTGGTCTTGGTATAAAACAAGTGCTAGCGAATCTAAAGAGAATATTTTAAAACAACATTTAGATTTTATGAAAATACTTACACAAAAAAAATAAAAAAAAAATAAGCAAAGTCTCCCATATAGAACTATAGGCTAGGTTTAAAGATATATAATAATATAACGTAAAAAAGAATAACTCATCCATGTCTCAATTGAAATTAAAACAAATACTTGAATTCTTATCAACTTCACCTGTAAATGGCGAAGTTTTGTCATATAACTCAGGTAGCGGAAAGTACGAAAACTCAGCATTACCAAACACATTTGGTTTACCATATGTGTTTAACACTGCAACTTCAGGATCTGTAGCATCTGGTAGAATAAGATTTGACAATCTAGTTTCTCCATCTACTTTAACTGTAAGTGAAACTACATCTAAATCCAGTTCAGCTGTGGTATCTTTAGATGTTGCAACATTTTCATCTAGTGATAGAAAATCTATTATTGTAATAGCTAAATCTAATGATGGTAATGTTAATAAATCCTTTTATGTAAATAGCGTAATTGCTGGTACTGGAGAAAGAACACTAGAACTAGAACCTATTTCAAGTTCAAATTGGTCTAATATATCAAATGAAGATGATGTCTTTATGTTTATTCAGCCAATTGGTAATGTTGGTACATCAGGAACGGACGGTACATCAGGTGTTAACGGAACATCAGGAACGAATGGATCTTCAGGTGTAAGCGGATCTTCAGGATCAAGTGGAACTAACGGTACTTCAGGTATTAAAGGAGCACCAGGATTAAATGGAACTTCAGGAACTAACGGTAGTTCAGGTACTGATGGAACTAACGGATCTTCTGGTCAGAATGGAACTAATGGAACATCTGGAACTAATGGTAGTTCAGGAACTAATGGTAGTTCTGGAACTAATGGAACATCTGGTATTAAAGGAGCACCGGGAACAAGCGGTACTGATGGAACTAACGGATCTTCTGGTTCAAGTGGAAGTTCTGGTACTGATGGAAGCTCAGGTTCAAGCGGAGCTGATGGAACGAATACTAATATTAGTGTAACTGAAGAGTCTGTTACAGGCCTTGAGGGAACACCAGTAAGTGTTAGAAATAATGGAGATGAGAATAATGCAATATTAGAATTCACTATACCAGTGGGTGCTACAGGTTTAAAGGGAGAAAGAGGTATTACTGGAATAAATGGAACATCAGGTTCTTCAGGAACTAACGGTTCTTCAGGAACAAATGGAACATCTGGTATTAATGGTACTGATGGAAGTTCAGGTTCAAGTGGAACTAACGGTACTTCAGGTATTAAAGGAGCTCCAGGAACAAGTGGTACTGGTGGAAGTTCAGGTTCTTCAGGAACGGACGGAACATCAGGAACGAATGGTAGTTCAGGAACGAACGGAAGTTCAGGAACAGATGGAACATCAGGAACGGATGGAAGTTCAGGAACGGACGGAACATCAGGAACTGATGGAAGTTCAGGTTCTTCAGGAACGAATGGAACATCAGGAACTGATGGAAGTTCAGGTTCTTCAGGTTCTTCAGGAACAGACGGTACTGGCGGTTCTTCAGGAACGGATGGAACATCAGGAACGAATGGAACATCAGGAACTGATGGAAGTTCAGGTTCTTCAGGTTCTTCAGGAACAGACGGTACTTCAGGTACTGACGGTACTTCAGGAACGGATGGAAGTTCAGGTTCTTCAGGAACAGACGGTACTTCAGGAACAGACGGTTCTTCGGGATCTTCAGGAACGGATGGAACTTCAGGTTCTTCAGGTTCTTCAGGAACAGATGGAACTTCAGGAACAAATGGTTCTTCAGGAACAGATGGAACTTCAGGAACAAATGGTTCTTCAGGAACGGACGGAACATCAGGAACAAATGGTTCTTCAGGAACAGATGGAACTTCAGGTACTGATGGTACTAATGGAAGTTCAGGTTCTTCAGGAACAGATGGAACTTCAGGTTCTTCAGGTTCTTCAGGAACAAATGGAACTAACGGTACTTCGGGTCAAAGAGGTATACAAGGTAATCCAGGTTGGGGTGTTACAATGCAAGGAGAAGTTGCAAGAGAAGATCAATTACCAGTAGAAGGAAATTCTAACGGTCATGCATATATAGTACAATCAGATGATTCTATCTGGGTGTGGACTGAAGCAGACGGTTGGATCTCAGGTGGATCTATACAAGGACCACAAGGTAATGCCGGAACATCAGGAACTGGCGGAAGTTCAGGTTCTTCAGGTTCTTCAGGAACAAATGGTTCTTCTGGAACTAATGGTTCTTCTGGAACTAACGGTACTAATGGAACATCAGGAACTAATGGAACATCAGGAACGAATGGTAGTTCAGGAGTGAATGGTTCTTCTGGAACAGATGGAACATCAGGAACGAACGGTTCTTCTGGGACAGATGGAACATCAGGTTCTTCTGGATCAAGTGGAACAGACGGAACATCAGGAACGAATGGTAGTTCAGGTTCTTCAGGAACAAATGGTTCTTCAGGAACAGATGGAACTTCAGGTACTAATGGTACTAATGGAACATCGGGAACGAATGGTAGTTCAGGAACGAACGGAAGTTCAGGAACAGACGGAACATCAGGAACAAATGGTTCTTCAGGAACAGACGGAACATCAGGAACGAATGGAACTAATGGAACATCAGGAACAAATGGTTCTTCAGGAACAGACGGAACATCAGGAACGAACGGAAGTTCAGGTTCTTCTGGAACAGACGGAACATCAGGTTCTTCTGGAACTAACGGAACATCAGGTTCTTCTGGAACTAACGGAACATCAGGAACGAACGGAAGTTCAGGAACGAATGGAACATCTGGAACGAATGGAACATCAGGTATTAAAGGAGCACCGGGAACAAGCGGTACTGGTGGAAGTTCAGGTTCATCAGGTAGTTCTGGAACAAGCGGATCTTCAGGATCTTCAGGATCTTCAGGTTTAAAAGGTAATACAGGAACATCTAATGCATACGCAACTGCGATGGACCAACATACAAAAACAGGATCTAATGTGGCTTTAAATCAACTAAGTCTTTTAGGAGGATTAAAGCGTTCACCTGGCGTTGTAATTGGCTCAGGTGGAATTTACAATATTGACTTAGACCGTAATGATGTATTTCATGTAAATGTAGCAGGAAACGCTGAATTTAATTTAATAAATTCTGGATTAGCTGTCGGCGCATCTGGTATAATAGTAATATATAATCAAGAATCAGTAGTATTCGCACCGTTACCAGCTAATATGAAAACACCTTCTGGTGCAAACGTTAATTTTGTAACAACACCCGGAGCAACATCTATTATATCATACTATGTAGCATCGGAAGAAAACGTATTATGTAATTACGTTGGTAATTTTGCGTAATCAAACACAATATAATTAAAGAGAAGATATGAAGAATATAGGGTTTTCAAAGATTGACTTCTGGAGTACCGGGAGTGCTAAAAATACAGTTAAAGTAACTGATAAAAATACCACGACTACGTGGAACACTTCAGCATCTACTACTGAAAATAGAAGTACTTCTAGGTCTACAGATAAAGCATTTAATACAAGCCAATCTACTGTAACTAACTGGACAACTTCATGGAATACTAGTCAATCAACGACCACTGCTTGGAATACTTCACAAAGTACTACAACCACGTGGTCAACGAGTAAATCAACAACAACCTCGTGGACAACAACATGGTCTACTGATGTAATAACATTCAGAAACACCACTCGTACCACGACCACTGCTTGGAATACAGTATTGACCACATCATGGACAACCAGTAAATCAACGACGACATATTGGACAACTGCTTGGAATACTTCACAAAGTACTCTGTTGCCTGTTGAAACTTCATGGACAACTAGTCAAACTACGTCTAGATCGACAACAACTCTATATGTTACAGAGTGGAGAACTTATTGGAATACTAGTAGATCAACAACAACTGTATGGAGCACTGCTTATACAACAACTTGGTCAACTAGTAAATCAACAACTACAGTTTACAACACAGCTTGGACAACTTACTGGAATACTAGTCAATCAACTAGCCATTCAACAACAACTCTATATACAACAACTTGGTCAACCAGTCAATCAACTACTAGATCAACTAATCATTCAACAACAACTGTATATAATACTAGTCAATCTACCAGTAGATCAACAACGACAACGTTTACAACAACGTGGTCAACGTCAAGGGGAACTTATAGATCAACTAATCATTCAACAACAACTAACTGGAATACTAGCAGATCAACTAGACATGATACAACTACGACATATAATACTTCGTGGAATACTAGTAAGTCAACTACAACAACGTATATTACTTATTATCCTACATCTTGGAACACAAGTCAATCTACTACTCATTCAACTACGACAACATTTATTACTAGTAGATCAACTGAGCATTTAACCTCTACTTCATGGACAACTTCGTGGACAACTTCACAGAGTACTAGTCGTTCAACTAATCACAATACAACAACGACATGGACAACAAGTAGATCAACTAATAAATTAACTACGACAACGTATACGACAACATGGACGACTTCCAGAGGAACTAATCATTCTACTAGTAAGGCAACAACAACAACGTGGTCAACGTCAAGAAGCACTAATCATTCTACTACTACAACATATAACACAACGTGGTCAACTAGTCAATCGACTACTACAACTTGGGTAACTAATAGAGCGACAACAACTAGCTGGAATACTAGTAAGGCAACAACTACAACATTTAATACCAGCCAATCTACTAGTAAATCAACTACGACAACGTATACGACAACTTGGTTGACTAGTAGAAATACAACTACAACGTGGTCAACTAATAAATCAACGACTACGACGTTTAACACTAGTAAGGTGACAACAACTACATGGAATACTAGCCAATCGACTAGTAAATCAACGACAACTGTATTTAATACAACATGGTCAACTAGTAAATCAACAACTACGACTTGGGTAACTAATAGATCAACGTCAACTAGATGGAATACTAGTAAGGCAACAACTACAACATTTAATACTAGCCAATCTACTAGTAAGACAACAACAACTACTTGGACAACAACTTGGTCAACCAGTAAGGCAACTACTACTTCATGGAATACTAGCAGGGCAACAACAACTACATGGAATACTAGTAAGGCAACAACTACAACATTTAATACTAGCCAATCTACTAGTAAGGCAACGACAACTACTTGGACAACAACTTGGTCAACTAGTAAAAACACGACTACAACTTGGATAACTAGTAAAAATACAACTACTACGTTTAATACTAGTCAGTCAACTACTACCACGTTTAATACTAGCCAATCTACTAGTAAGTCAACTACTACTACTTGGACAACAACATGGTCAACTAGTAAAGCGACTACTACTACTTGGGCAACAACCAAGTCAACAACTACTACTTGGGCAACAACCAAGTCAACGACCACTGTATATGTTACTTTCAAAAACACTGCTAAGTCAACGACCACTACTTGGGCAACAAGTAAGTCAACGACTACTACGTTTAATACAAGCAAGTCAACGACTACTACGTTTAATACAAGCAAGTCAACGACTACAACATACAAAACCAGTTGGACAGCAAATATTACAACTACATTTAATACAACATATTCTAAAAACACAGCTTGGAACACTACAATATCGACATATTCTGGTGGATCTGGAGGTGGATCAGGTGTCGGAACATTCTGGAACACTTATGTGTCATATCAAACTGTTTGGTCAGAAGGATTTGGTTACAACACAGAAGTTACCACTAGTCGATCTACAGATGACGGCTTAGTAGATTGTATAGTAGAAGGAACTTTAGTTTATTCTCAAGAAGGATATCAGGTTAAAGTAGAAGATTTATTAATTGGGCAATCTATATTAACGCTAGACGGAGGTTTTAATACAGATGATATGACTGTATTAGCAACCATATCTACAACACAGGTAAACTCTCCATCACAGCCAATATCAACAGATGATAAATTAGCTGCTATAAAAAGAAAGCAAGCAATAGGTATTATTGATTTCAACAACGGTCTATTAAAAACCACGGCTAATCACTGGCACATTGTTAAAAGAGATGGTCTTTGGAAAGTACGTGAAGCAAATGCAGTTAGAATAGGTGATTTTTTCCACAGCATAGACTTAGGTGAAATAGAAATTACCAGTAAAGTTGAAGACACAACAAACACATACACCGTATATAAAATAGATGTTGAACCTAATGATGTATTTTTCGCGAACGGTGTATTAACACATAATAGGAAAGAAGAATGTGAAGCACGTGCTTCAATTTGTGATCGTAGATCGGTATGTTATAATCCATGTGATCCTAGCTCTTGGCGATATGGGTGCGAAGGCGAATGTGNCGGTGGCGGCATACGCTTTGAATAAATATAAATAACTAGAACGAAAGATATAAATTAGAATATGGCAATATATACAACACAGTGGTCAACAGAAAGAGGAACTCAGGGCCCTGACAAGCTTAAGGAAAGGACTACAGCATTTAATAGGTCAACTAATAGAGTTACTGGGTATTGGAAAAGTACTACAGTTACAGCATCTAGGTCAACTTCATGGGCAGTGGCAACTTCTAAGTCAACAGCACTAGGATATTCTAAAACAACCAGTAAGTCAACAACAACTACATGGGCAACCAGTAAGTCAACAACAACTACATGGGCAACCAGTAAGGCAACTACTACTTCATGGAATACTAGTAAGTCAACAACCACTGCGTATAGGACATCTTGGAATACATCTAAATCAACTACAACTACGTTTAATACTAGTAAGACAACGACTACTACGTTTAATACTAGTAAGGCAACAACAACAACATTTAATACTAATAAATCTACTAGTAAGACAACGACTACTACTTGGACAACTAGCTGGAATACTAGTAAGGCAACAACTACAACTTGGGCGACTAGTAAATCAACTGGAACAAAATGGAATACTAGTAAGGCAACAACTACAACGTTTAATACTAGTAAATCTACTAGTAAGTCAACTACTACTACTTGGACAACAACATGGTCAACTAGTAGAAACACGACTACAACTTGGGCAACGAATAGATCGACTACTACTACGTTTAACACTAGTAAGGCAACAACAACTACATTTAATACTAATAAATCTACTAGTAAGACAACTACTACTACTTGGAAAACAGCATGGTCAACTAGTAGAAACACGACTACAACTTGGATAACTAGTAGAGATACGACAACTAGCTGGAATACTAGTAAGGCAACAACTACAACGTTTAATACTAGTAAATCTACTAGTAAGTCAACTACTACTACTTGGACAACAACATGGTCAACTAGTAAAAACACGACTACAACTTGGAATACCACTAAGTCAACGACTACTACGTTTAACACTAGTAAATCGACTCTAACAAGGTGGAACACAAGTCAATCTACTAATCATTCAACTACTACTACTTGGACAACAACATGGTCAACTAGTAGAAACACGACTACAACTTGGGTAACTAATAGATCAACTACAACTAGCTGGAATACTAGTAAGGCAACTACTACTTCATGGAATACTAGTAGATCAACTAAGCATAGTACAACAACCGTATACAATACGTCTTGGAATACAACTAAATCAACCACGACAACATATACTACTTATTATAATACAGCATGGAATACTAGTCAGTCGACTAATCATAGTACAACAACAACATGGACAACTTCATGGAATACAACTAAGTCGACAAATACTGTATATACAACAACATGGACAACTTCATGGAGCACATCTAGGGGTACAAAACGAGACACAGCAACTGTATATAATACGTCTTGGAATACATCTAAATCAACCACGACAACGTATACGACAACGTGGAATACTGGTCTAGGAACTAGACATACTACTAGTAAGTCAACAACTACGACATGGTCGACGTCAAGAAGTACTTTTCACTCTACGACAACAATATACAATACAACATGGTCAACTAGTCAATCAACTACTACTGTGTATACTACGAATTGGACAACTTCATGGAACACAAGTCAATCGACTACTAAATCAACGACAACTGTGTTTAATACATCTTGGTCAACTAGTAAATCAACCACGACAACGTATACAACGAAGTGGACAACTTCATGGAACACGAGCAGAGGAACTGAACATATTACAACAACGGTATATACAACAACATGGCAGACTAGTCTAGGAACATCTAGATCAACTAATCATAGTACAACTACGACATTTAATACTAATCAGACTACTGCGCACGCAACTGAAAAGAGCACTGTAACTATATGGAGTACGAGTAGATTAACTGATAGAGGAACTGAACATAGTACGACGACAAATTGGACTACGTCATGGACAACTTCAAGAGTCACTGACTATGCTATCAACACAACATGGTCCACACAGGTACAGACTAATAAGTCAACCACGACAACTTGGACAACTTCATGGAATACTACATGGACTACTAGTCAATCGACTACTACTACATTTAAAACTTCATGGACAACAACTTGGAATACATCACAGTCAACTAGTAAATCGACAACAACGGTGTTCAATACTAATCAGTCAACAACAACAACGTGGACGACGAGTAAGTCAACGACAACAACGTGGACGACGAGTAGAGTAACCAATAAGAGCACGACAACGACATGGTCTACTATATACAGTGTAGTTACTTCATGGAACACTTCATGGAACACTACTACAACATGGAACACTACAAGATCTACTAATACTGCATGGACAACAACATGGAGTACAGATTATGAAGTATTAAAAACATGGTATAGTACAAACCAACCTCTTGACAGGTTGAGTACCAATAGCCAATGGAGAATTAACTCTTATAACGGAGGTTAGAACATTCATAAATAACAATCAAAAAAGACTTACTTCGGTAGGTCTTTTTTTTGCTCTAAAAATAAATGAGATAAATAATTAAACAAACACAAACTTGTTTGTATAACTATTAAATTAAATTCAATATATGGAGATGTTTAACAAAAAGGTTCTTAAAGATAGAATTGGACCTCTTAAGAAAAATGATAAATTATCAAATCTGGAACAAGTCGAGAGATATGTTCTTAGAAAATGCAAAGAGAATGGATTAGAACACAGTTATGATGTCATAGCTGAAGAGATGCCATACTTTAAAACAATGGGGTACACTGAATACGCAACATGTTTTATGATGCAACCGTTGAATTTAAAAATGAGGACAAACCAAGTAATGGATGCTTATCACGATAATGTAGAAAACCCATCGGATTGGGCATCTTATTTTAGAGGTAACATAGAGAATAAATTGGCCAATAAATATCAGGATCGTAAAGAGGATTTTGACAGATATGAAGATAAATCTGTTTTAGTAGTTCTTCCAGGTTCTAATAAACTTAAAGCTAATTGTTGTTTAAACAAATTGATCAAAATAGCCAAGGATAATAAAGAAGATGTTTATTTTAAACCTCATCCAATAACAACACATGCAGTGATTGGCGAAATAAAAGATTTATTTGGAGAAGAATCTATTTTACCAAGAGATATAGATCTTTATCATTTTATGCAAAAGGCAGAAACAATATACACTACACATATAAGTGAAAGCGCATTGTATGCCACTATGCTGGGTAAAACAGTAGAACCAATTGATGTCTGGAATAACGTACACCAAGGTTCTTTTTATTCTGTAAATGCTCCGCTATTTGACAACAAGGAAAATGCAGATGAATGGGTCAATCGAGTTTTTTCTAGTCCTAAATCAGGAATTATAAATCCTAGTATAGATGAAGATTGGAAAGGTAAAGTTGATGCGTATATGGAATATATTATTGAAAAGAGAGAGTATTATAAGGGTTGGTTTTTAGACGCTCCTAAAAAGAAAAAGTAAGTAAAACCAACATGCTGCAGGTTTTAACTAGATACGATTATGAAAATACTATTTTACATAGGTTATCAAAAAGAACCATTCGACGGTAATACTGACGAGACGGGGCATCAGTCGCATATTGGAGGAACAGAAATAGCTATGATTGAATTAACCAAAGAACTGGTTAAGTTTGGTTATACTATTGTAGTTTCAGGCGAAGTTAATGATTCGGGTATGATTAACGGTGTAGAGTGGATATCAACTAATCAATTGCATGCTTCAAAACATTTTAACACGTTTGATGTCATTATATCCTCTAGTTACATTCACTTTTTAAAAGAATTTAAAAGATATTCTGCTAAAAAAATATTATGGGCACATAACACACATCATCATCCTTATTATAATGGCATTGAATTGAAAGACGCTGATACATTAATAAAGCAAGTAGATCATACAATATGTTTAACAGATTGGCATAAAAATCAATGGTCTAAGAAGTATGACATTCCACTAGATAAAATATCTGTGATAGGTAATGGTATAAACACTTCTACTTTTATAGGAAATCCTAATAAAATAAAAGGAAGATTTATATACAGTTCTGCGCCAGAGCGTGGACTAGACGATTTATTAAAAAACTGGCCTAAAATAAAGGAGGCATTACCACACGCATCATTAGATATATTCTCACCTAGTTATTCTATTGCTAATCCAGAAGACTATGACTGTATTCAAAATAACATAAAATGTCACGGATCAGTAAATCAAGTAACACTACATGATGCAATGTTACGAGCTGAATATTGGTGTTATATAACAGATTATGAGGAGACTTACTGTATCACGGCATTAGAGATGCAATACGCTAATGTAATCCCTATAGTTAAACGCGTTGCGGCATTAAGAGAAACTGTAAACAGCGGCATAATATTAAATGATACTGAAACAAATTGGAATATGGTCATACAAACAATAAGTACATTAAGTAATGAACTCATGAATAAATCTAAAAATTCTGCATTTAATTGGGCAAAAAAACAAACATGGAATAACAGATCACATGAGTGGAAATTTATATTAGATTCTATATGAAAATAGATAAAATTTATGTAATAAGTTTAGAAGCTGGTGATCCAGTTTACCAACAATCTATCGCATCTAAAATAGATGCACTTAATGTACCATATCCTATAGGTTGGGAAATTGTTCAAGGATTTAATGGTAAAACAGATACCATGCCTGTTGATTATTCAGTATATGATAAATGGAATTTAGGTGAAGCTACAGATAATGCATGGTGGAAAAGAGACACAACTTCCGGTGAAATAGGGTGTGGAATTAGTCACCATAATATTTGGCAGAAAATAATAGATGACAATGTTGAAACAGCTTTGATATTAGAAGATGATTTTATCAAAGTCAAAAACTTCGAAGATGCAATTCTACCCAACATTGATTGGGATATTGCGTTTCTAGGTAGGAATGCTATTTTTCCGGATAATGAAGAATCAGTTGCTCATAACTGGGTAAAACCACTTAGTAGTTATAATACACATGCATATGTAATCAAGAGGAACACTGCTGATGTTTTATTAAATCTATATAATTATAAACAAAACATAATTGCACCTGATGAATTCTTAACTGCAACATTCACGAAACATAGGAGATCAGATATCGCAGAACTATTTCCACCTAAATTTATAGCGATCGCTCCGGCTATTAATTTCATAGAACAGAATAGACCACATACAGAATCAAATACAGAACCGGTTGATGCTAATATAAACTTAATGAAAGAAAGAATTCAACCTAAATTTGAAATTTTAGATGATTCTGATTGGGAATTATGGAAATCTAAATATTTAAATCATACATTGTCAAGGGGTGAATATGATCTAATGTTAGATGATCTAGATAATAACATATACGAATTTCCATTATTTACAGAAAGATTTTGTAAAGAAGCAATAGCTTTAGCGGAATCATTGAATAAATGGACACAAGACAGGCATGAATTTTATCCAACAAATGATGTACTTTTACCTGAATTAGGATTAGATAAAATATATCATAGAGTTTTAGAAGAAGTAATATATCCAATGTGTATTCATATATGGAAACTAGAAGGTAAAGGATGGGATGTTATGGAAAGTGAAAACTTTATGGCAAGATATACAACAGATAAACAATCTCATTTAAGTTTACATCATGATTTTAGTCACGTGACAATGGTTGTTAAACTCAATGACGAATTTGATGGTGGCGGAACTTGGTTTCCTAAATATAAAACATTGTCAAATCCCAAAACAGTGGGTACTGCGACTTTACATCCTGGAATGTTAACACATTTACATGGAGCTAGACCAATAAGCGCAGGTAAGAGATACATTAGTGTTTCTTTTATGAGAAAAACCATTAACTAACAATATAATATGAAAAAAGAAATTAAATTTAACGAAATCAAAGGAGATGATGGACATCTAGTATCACCAGTATTAAAGAGTGGTTCTAAAAACTATTTAATTGACATTGATGGAACGGTTACCGATGATGTACCTAATGAAGAGCCAGAAAGAATGTCGATTGTATTGCCATATGAAGGTGCAGTAGAAACTTTAAATAAATGGTTTGATGAAGGAAACGTAATTACATTCTTTACTTCTAGGACAGAGGAAGTTAGAAATATCACTGAAACATGGTTAGATAAACATGGTTTTAAATACCATGGCTTATTAATGGGTAAACCTAGAGGTGGAAATTATCATTGGGTTGATAATCATATCGTACGAGGAACTAGGTATAATGGAGTGTGGTCAGATCTTGTAGAGAAGGAAGTGACAATTGAAGTATTCCAAGACTGATATATACTAGATGAGAACTATACACACATTTAATGATTTTCTAAACGAGGCAAAAGAACCTCAAGATCTACATAAGATTTATTTAGCATACAATCCTGATTTAGGCCATAGATTTTGGTCTTACAAGGATTTTGCAGCAGATAAGTTTTTTATTAGATTAACACCTGAAAATTATAAAGATATTGATATCAATAAGGATTTCCCTATATTGACTTATAACTCTAAAGTGGTCCAAACTTTATTGGATAAAGATTTGATCAATAGTGACAATGTGTATAATAAACCAGAATTCATTAAAAATTCTGGGTCTAAATCAGAATTTCATAAAATAGTTGACGGTGACGAGAATATACCGAAGACTTGTTTGAAAACTGAAGACGCAATTAAAGATGTTGGATTCCCAATGATCGCTAAGCCAACAGAAGGTCATTCGGGATTAGGCATAACTGTAATTAAAAATCAAAAAGAATTTGACGCAGCAGATCATTCTAAATTAGATGTGTATTCACAATACATTGATAAGAAGAGTGAACATAGATTCTTTACATTTAAAGGTATACCATTTTTTTGGCAAGAAAGAGAACCTACTAATGATAAAGCAAAAACTGGTGAAGGTGACGGCAAAGAAAGGATGATGTTTAATTACATTAAGAAGGATATATCAAAAGCTCCTGAGAAATTTAATACATTAATGAAGAGATTTGGAGATATATTTTCAGATCTACCTTATATATGTTTTGATATCATGGAAGATCAAGATGGAAAGCTTTATATCATTGAATCTAATTCAATGCCAGGTGTACCATTTGATGCAACAGTAGATATCTATAGAGTAATCTTTGAAGATTTTTATGGTAGAAAAGTTGATACTGAAACAGATGTAAAATTAAAAGAGTTGGCACAATATATGCTAGATAAATCAATCACGATGGACGGTGGAGATAGATTTAGTGTAGAAAAATAATAAACTAGGACTATTTCTAATTAATTAAAAGATAGATAGAACTTAACAAATAAGAACAATGGCTGAAGCAAATATGAACTGTATGATTGTTAATGTGTGGATACACCACATGCAAGTTGACGAGTTATTCGATTTTCTAAACATGAGAATCGATAAAGCTCCATTTTACTGGTTAAACGAAGCTTCTGTACCCACTTCAATTACAGGCGGATACGTCATGATCTCATTGAATTATGAATCTTATTCTCATTTATCATCTAATAGAAATTGGGATGAAGCTCCTGGTTGGATAAATCAATAATATGAAAAAACAACAAACAAACATGAAAGCGTTTCTTTTAAATCACAAAGGAACTAAGTACAAGGCAGATACATTTTTTGGTATCGTCTGGAAGTTTATTACTAAGAAGAAATAAACATTTTTAAAAAACCACGTATAAAGAACATCTAAGTTAACTCTTAGGTGTTTTTTGGTTTTAAAGATTAAACAGAAATATATGTATACATTAAGCGAACTTCAACAGATGATCTTCATAGACATCGAAACTAGTACACAGAAACAAACATTCCAGGAGGTCATAGATGAGAACCCTGCGCTCGAAGAGTATTGGAATATAAAGACTACACAACTTATTGAAAACCAGCCAGAAACTCTTAAGGACTTCACTGATCCACATAAGATGTGGTCTCGTATGGCAGGACTTTATCCAGAATGGGGTAAAATAGTTTGTATTTCTGTAGGTCAATTAAAGTTTGATGAGACTGGATTTCCTAATGACTTTAAAGCAATGTCATTTAGTGGAACAAATGAGTCTCAGGTTCTTAAAGACTTTTCACAAACTGCTGCCAAGATTATGCAGAAATATCCTAAAATGAAATGGGTCGGCCATAATATTAAAGGATTTGATTTACCTTATATTATTAAGAGATCATTAATCAATGAGATACAGGTTCCTTCTGCATTTCATTTACACAAACAAAAACCATGGGAAAACTGTTTACTAGACACACAAGATGTTTGGAAATTTGGTGGATGGAACTCTGCTAAATTAGGTTTAATTTCAGAACTCTTAGGTATTCCATCTCCTAAAGATGCAATGTCAGGTCCAGAAGTAAATGAATATTATTGGAACGATAGGTTAGAAGAAATAAAAACATATTGTGAAAAAGATATTCAAGCGACCGCTAACATTATGTTAAAAATGAGTGGTATGCCAATTATAGAAGCTCTTCCATTTTAAAATGACATCATGTCATTTAATTTGAAAAATATATGACACTAAGTCTTAATGCTTAGTTTGGTATAATATTTTCAATATACTATACGAGCACGTTGCTCAAATAATTATAAAAAAATCAAACTATGTTTTACACAACAAACGACCACCTTGACACCATTTTCAGGGGATTACAAGAACCTCTATGGAAAACTGGAAAATTAATAAGCGATCATCTTACTGATTTTCATTACGAAGACGGAGTATTTACTATGGCACTTCCTGGATTTTCTAAAAAAGATTTAGACATTGAAATGGAAGGATCTACATTAAAGATCTCTGCAGACATTAAAGAAAAAGATGAAACGCTATATAAGAAATCATTTGAAAAGAAATTTAGAGCATCTAATATTGATGTTGAAAGTGTTACAGCAAACATGTCAGACGGTATCCTAACTATTATGTTAGATAAGAAAGTTAATCCAAAGAAGATTAAAGTAATATAATTAAAGCGGCTTATGCCGCTTTTTTTTTGAAAATAAATCACCCAGATTTTTTTATGTCATTTATTTGTGGTATATTAGCAGTATAATTAAACACATAAGATATGATAAATTTAGATTACGCTAAGATTAGCGACGTAGAAGTAGATGGAATAGACACCGCAGATTACCCAGATTTCTGTGATGCATTTATCTCATATGCAGAATATGATGGTAGAGAAATGACAGACGAGGAATTAGACACATTAAATGAAGATGGTGATTTTGTTTATAGTGCAGTAGAATCACACTTATATTAATATATAAATTATGGAAGACGAAGAATTTAACTTTGATGATTTTATGGAGAATAGTAACCGTGATTTTGAAATGAAACTACAAGANTATCAGGAAAAGATGATGAAGATTGCAATTGAAACTAATTATGATCAAATAGAAAAGAATGGTATCAATGAGTGGCATCTTAGGCANATGCATGNTAATGAGTTAATAGATCTTGATAGAACGTTTAAGATGATGCTTGATTATTTTGAAGAGCATGAAGATTATGAGAAGTGTGCTAAATTACTGGAACAACAAAAAAAGATCAGTACTATTATATCACAAAAGTCTGATATATAATACATGAAACATATTAAATTATTTGAAGATTACCGAGCAGACCTCAAAGATGAAGATCCTCTTTTAATAGGTATTAGACATTTCCAAGGATCTGTCAAGAGTCTAGATGATTGGTTACGTGCAAAGATAGGTGAAACAAATCCGTACAAAGATACTATAATGGTCAATGGACCGCATCAAGGTGAGAAAGATAATTCTCTGCCATACCAAGATTTTCAAAATGGTAAGTCAGATTTAGTAAAACACAAATATGGAAGACAAGATAGCTAAAGAGCTAATAACTCAATTAAAAAGAATAGCCGACGCATTAGAGGCATCTAATAAAAATTCAGATACTTCTGAAAAAAGAAAGGTTATTCTAGATAAACTACAAGAGAAAAATCTTAGGGCAGATTTAAGAGAAAAACTTAACAATGATATCGATCCAGAAAGAGTAATACACACTTCACCTAGATTAGAATCAGATGGATCCGTATAGTATACTAGAAGTAGACAAAACTAGTTCTCAGGATGAAATCAAAAAAGCATATCGTAGACTAGCAAAAAAACATCACCCTGATAAAAACGGAGGTGATGACGTTAGGTTTAAAGAAATTGCTGAAGCTTATGAGAAGGTGGGCGATGAGTCTGCTAGACAGCAGTTTGATGCAACTAATAATTTCCAAAATTTTAATGGATTTGACGGCAAAGTCAATATGTCAGATGTGTTTGATCACATGTTTGGCAATGCATTTAATGGCAAACAATCTACAAAGGGCTTAGACTTAAGACTAGATTTACATCTAAGTTTCGACGAAGCTTATTCTGGAACTTCTAAACAATTTAAGGTCAATGGTCAAGAACTTAAAGTTGACTTTAAACCTGGATTAAAAACAGGTATGAAACTTAGAGTGCCTGGAAAAGGACAACCACATCAATATAATAGTACACTACCTAGCGGAGACCTTATCATCAATGTACATGTGATGTACCGACCTGACTGGATTTTACAAGGAAATGATATATGGCTAGAACTAAATATACCATGGTTTGATATATTCTTAGGAACTAAAATAAGTGTGAATACACCCGAGGGTCAAATCTATATCAATGTACCTAGGAATAGTTATCCAGGAAAATCACTCAGAATTAAAGATAGAGGATATCCAATATACGGGACTGACAATAAAGGTGCACTTTTATGTAAATTAAATGCTGTGTATANTGAATTAAACGAGGAACAACTTGAATATATAGAGAAAGTACAGCAAGTAAAACATGAATGATTATTTCTCTAATAGCGAAAACCGAAAATGGTTTAAAATAATTGATGGACTCATTGTTAATAATGAGGATATGTTCTTTAATGCTCTATACATGGCGATGACACATCACCCAACATATGTTATAGCAGCAGATCTAGAAAATGACAAAAAGGACGTTATATTAAGTGCTATGTTAAAATATTTTGAAAACAAAGAGGAATTCGAGAAGTGTGCTAGTATTTATACTATCAAAAAACAAATCAATACGCAATGCTAATAATACCAGTAGAGAATAATAATATTGAGAAGGCACTAAAACAATATAAAAGAAAAGTCATCAAGACTAAACAATTAAAAAAAATAAGAGATCGTAAAGATTTCACTAAACCATCTGCCAACAAACGCCTACAACTACAAAAGGCAAAGTACGTAAATCGCAGTAATCAAACCGATTAACATATTAATAAAATATCTTACTATTTTTACATTTTTTAAAATACAATAGATATAGTAATTATTAATATATAAAACTAGAGGTATTAGACCTCTTAAAAAATAAGATAACGTACATGGCAGGTTTCATATCCAATTCGGATAAAGATAGTTTAATGAGAGCTAGTTATTATCAAATAACTAGAAACTTCACCAAAACAGTAAATCGTTTTATAGCATTCAAGGACAGCGATAGAATCGTTGAAATCCCACATGGCATCAAGCAGCGTAGTAAGTTTATTGATTTAATGATTAAGTATTTTGAATCACTTGAAGAGTATGAGAAATGTACAAAGCTATTAAAACTAAAGGAGCTTGTCATAATGGCAGGCGATTAATTTAAAAACAAACATTTAAATGAGCAGAGGAACAGAAAAGCAAACAAGACAAAGTAAAGCCGGAACAATTGAATCCGGTTTAAAACGAGTTACACTTAGACAATCCCAACACAAATACGTAAAAGAAATAGAAGAGAGCGATATTACATTTTGTTATGGTCCTGCGGGGACTTCAAAAACATTTACAGCATGTTATGTCGCATTAAAATTATTGCAAGAAAAAAAGATTAAAGAAATTATCCTTTGTAAACCGATACAAGAAGCAGGTGAAAAATTAGGATTTTTACCAGGAACTAAAGAAGAAAAGATTGATCCTTATATGAATTCGTATATTTCGAATATCACTAAAATAATAGGAGGTCAACAAGCAAAATATTTATTTGATAGTAGAACGATTAGATTTGAACCTCTTGCATATATGAGAGGTGACACGTTTGATGACGCTCTTATGGTATTAGATGAAGCACAGAATGCAACTTTTAAACAGTTGATGTTATTCGTAACCAGAATGGGTAAATCAAGTAAAGTAGTTGTAACTGGTGATGTGAGCCAGCATGATATATCTAGACAACATGTGAGTCTACCCAATTTCATAGACATTATGAAGGATGTTAAAGGTGTTGGTGTACATGTATTTGATAACAAAGATATTGTTAGAGCTAAGATTTTACAGGAAGTTGTACAAAGGTATGACGAATGGAAATCTAAAAACGAAAACAAATTTTAGAAACAATTCAACGGTTCCATGTATAAGTACTAAACATACAAATACATGGAACCATATCAAATTTTATTAAAGCACAGCCACTCTGGAAATCCAGATACAATCGAGATTGGATTAGACGAAGCTGGAAGAGGTGCCTTATCAGGACCTGTCACCGTCGCGGCATGCATCATGCCCCATGGTTTTCAACATGAGCTTATTAAGGATTCTAAATTATTAAGTGAACCACAAAGAGTAGACGCTAGGCGCATGGTCTTAGAAAATGCTATTGCATGGTCTATTGTTCATATATCGGTAGAAGAAATAGAATCAACGAACATTCTTAAAGCTACATTAAACGGCATGAAGAAATGTCTTGATGAGATTAGAGAAAAAAGTCAAGCTTTTGATTTTATTCTAGTTGACGGGGATCAATTTCATGGATATGACGGAGTACCATTTGAAACTGTAGTAGGTGGAGATAATATTTACAGTTCAATTGCCGCAGCTTCAATTCTTGCCAAAACAGAAAGAGATCTACTTATGAAGAAGTTAAGCATTGACCATCCTGAATACGGGTGGGGATCAAATAAGGGATACGGCACTAAACAACACAGAGATGCTATATTAGAAGGCGGTGCAACACCTCATCATAGACATTCATTTATCAGTCATATGTTAACTAAAACATCTACATTGTTTTGAGAGGNCTTCTAACAGGAATGTTATTGTTCTTAGCGGGACAAATAGGTATATGGTTTCAAACTAATGGGCAATTTATTTCCCCATGGGCTAAAAAGAATCCATGGTTACTTTCAGTAATCGGTGGAACTATGATCAGCTACATGTTTATTAGAGCAACTGCGTTTATATCAACATATTATGATGGAGCGTTGTGGCCAGGGAGATTTATAGGATTTTCTATGGGTATATGTTCATTTGCATTTTTAACATGGTATTTTATGGGTGAAGGGGTCAATACTAAGACAATGGTTTCTTTAATATTGGCGTTCGCTTTAATTTGTGTACAGTTATTATGGAAATAAGTAAACTTAAATTACCTTGGCTAGAACAAGGAAAATTAACTAGCGTTGCTGTTTATAGAAAAAACAAAAAGAGTAACACATACTATATGATTGTCACTGATATACATGTAGATGTTATAAATAATATGCGTGCTACGAAACCTATTATAGATCATAAGTATGAGATAGTAGAATTAGGAATAGGTAAAGAATTTATAAAATCTTGGGCAGAAAAGTACAAGATCAAAAAACCACAAATAGTTTCGAAATAAATGCTTAAATATTTTTTTATGTCAAATAAAAGTGGTATATTAGTAGTATGATTAGAAAAAAACTACACAAACACCAAGATCTACCAATTGTTAT
>JGI24540J26637_10000064_pt1 | contig 34698 bp, 30 predicted proteins | sample NorSeaMetagenome_FD_26637 | JGI IMG/M metagenome (IMG submission 26637)
CCCCCGCAAATTAATGATAAATTGCCAAGCAGCTGACTATCATTATTTTTTGTTAATTGAATTGTTTTTTTATTTAGCTTATTTTTTTCAATAGGAAAAGAAGCAAATGTTGGAGTAAGAAAATTTATTAATAATAAGAAAATAAATATTTTTTTCATGATTTAATTTTTAATAAGTTAATAATATTATAGAAAAAAATCATCCCATGAGGGCCATTTTGAAGGACCTTCGTTTTGAAATGACAAAATAAGTATTAAAAGAACTAAAAAAACTACTCCCAATAATATAAGAGTTGATCTTGTAAGTGAATTAAACTTATATGAATTTTCATTTGAAGAATTTTTTTCTTCGTTACCAAATCCTTGATTTTTAATTCTTAAATTATAATCATCTATACTTTCCTTTTGTAAGTAAATAGTATCTGACAAAATTGGAAATGAAGCCATACAAATAAAGGAAAATGAACAAAACAGTATAGCTAAAATCATATACTTCATATTACAAAAATATAATAGCTAAAATAAAAATCTATGCATAGCATAATAAAAAAAGCCCCATAGTATTTATAGGGCTTTGAAGTGACTCTGAAGGGATTCGAACCCCTAACCTCCTGATCCGTAATCAGGTGCTCTATCCAGTTAAGCTACAGAGCCAAAAATTAATATAATTATAAAATCTGAACGTTCAAACCATATAATTCAAGATCTTCTTGAAAAGGTTTTAGTTCTGAAATTTCTCCACTTAAGATATCACATCTACCATTATAATGCGTAAGTAAGGCACATTGTTCTGCCTGCAATGGTGAATGATCACAAATAGCAACTAAACAATCAATAACATGATCAAAAGTATTGAAACTATCGTCTATTAGATAGAGTGTTTTATTAGCAATACTTTTTTTATGAATCTTGTTTTCTTTATTGTAGTCTATAGACATATAAAATTATTTAAATTTCACCTTTACCTCCTCACCTTTTAATAATCTTTCAATATTTTTTTGATGTGTTATTAGGGCTAGTAGTGGAACAAAAATAGAAAATATAATCAATGATACATCAGTTGAATCTGATAAAAAATAAATTATTATTGGAAAAGCTATTGCAGCAAAAATTGAGGATAAAGAAACATATCTAGAAATAAAAAAAATAATAATAAAAACAAGAGAAGATAATAAAGCAGCAGTAGGTTGAATACCTACTAATAACCCTAATAATGTAGCAATACCCTTGCCCCCTCTAAAACCTGTATAAATTGGAAATAAATGACCAATAACAGCTGCAATACCAAAAACTAATTGTTGCTCAAAAACAAGATCTAAATTGTTAGACAAAGAACTTATAAAAAAGATGTAGTTAACAGCTAACCAGCCTTTAAAAATATCTAATATTAATACAGGTATACCAGCTTTTTTTCCTAATACCCTAAAAGTATTTGTTGCACCTGCATTTCCACTCCCAAACTCTCTAACATCAGTTTTAAAAAAAATCTTTCCTATTAAAACAGCTGATGGAAAAGCACCAGTTAAATAAGATAGAATAATAAGAAAAATGTATTCTTGTTCAATCATAAAAGCAGGCAAAAATAAGAATTAAAATTGCTTTTTAATTCTTTTAAGAAATTTCTCAGGAGCATCTTCATTTGCAAGCATGTATCTATATGGCGTTTCTCCTTTTATAGATTCAGATTTTCTTTTTGAATCACTCACATCAGTGATTGCAAGATTAAATTCTGGATTAGTTGATATTGCTCTCATTAAACCATTTTTATATACAAAATAATATTCATCATAGAATTCAGTTCTAAGATAAATTGTTAAAATATCAGAATTTCTACCTTTTTCAATTAGTACATAACCCTCCAGAAGACCATTTATTTGCGTACTATTAATACTTCCTAATCCTAAATCATTTTTTGAAACAAATGACTTGTTTTTTTGATTCCAAACTAAATTTATATCTGTAAAGGACATTGAGTAATTCATGGATTTTGGCAGTTTCTCAAACGCATCATGCATCTCTAAATCAATCATTAATTCATCTTTAACATTATTACCAACAATTCTTGATAAATTATTCTCATAATTTTTATTATACTCAAATATTTCTTCACCAGGTGCAGAGAATATATCTTGAGCCATAATCTCCATAGCATCTTTAGAAAAATCAAAATCTAACATAAAAAAACCTTTGAAATCTAAGCTCTTCTTATTAGAATTAACAATATCTCCAACAACTTTAGTTTNTATTCTTCCAAGATTAAGATTTAAATCAATATTACCTGATCCATATGTCGAACAATTTTTCTCATCTAAAATTAAATAATTGGAACTAGAATCAACACCACCTACAATAAAAGATGAAACTTCATCATTATAATAAACCATTTTAGTAGATGAAAATAATTCAGTATCAATTGCTCTTTTTTTAGGACTTAAGAATGTAGAATAATAAAAAGATGAATCTCTATTAATGAAAATACCTGATGATAGTTTATCATCATTATCATTATATAAATTCTCATTTATATTGAATGAGATATTTGAAGAATTAATTTCAGAAGAAAATTTTATCCACTCTTTAGATAATGACAAACAATTATGATTAATCTTAAAGTAACCATTAAAGGTTAAATTTTTGCGATCTCCTAAAAGCTTAACCTCCCCCTTAAAATTATATCTATCTCCAATTTTAAAACTCTTATTATCATCAACAAAGCCAGATGCAATAGTTATAGTATCATCATTAACTTTTATATCTGAGAAATATATATCTTGAGTATTCTTTAATGCATCAAGATAGACATAATCTCCTGAACCAGAATAATTATTTGCACCATGAATATCAACAGTTGAATTTGAGAAAACATGATACATTGTTAGTTCATCTACTTTAATATCAGCATTTATTAGAGTCCTAATATTAGCATTTCTCTCTACAGTTAAAACACCAGAATCAGGATATATAATAGCATCTGCTATTATAAGACTATCAACACCATATGCATTAATAATAAAATCTTTCAAACTATAATCTGCATTCTTAGCAAAAAATGATAAAGAATCCTGTTTAATATTTAAAGAAACAAATTCTGATCCAGAAGACTCTGAAATTATCTCATCTCCTAAGGTTAACTGTTGTTTATCCATTTCCCATTTCAATTTATCAATAAAGCAAATATATTCACTTGCAGGAAAGGTAACATATGATCCAATACCGTTAGAATAAAAAACACCTTCTCTATCCAAGACATCAATATTAGCACGAAGATTCTGAGCACTAAAAGCCAACGACTTATTATTATCAAAAACATTTAAATTAGCAGTATCAGCTTTAAACCATGATGAATTAAAAGAAAAGAATTCTGAAGATATTTCTGCTAAATCTAGTTTCATTGTTCCGTTTCCAGTTAAACCTATTGGTTGTAGCAATATATTTCCTTCTAAACTTGATTTTCCAGAATATAAACTAAACATATCTTTTGTCTGATAAATATTTAATTTATCTAAATATGGTCTATAATGACAATAGGCATTAGTATTAGAGGCCTGTGGAAACTCNATTCCTTTATTTACTTCATTTATTGTTAATGCATTAGAAAANAATGTGGTTGAATCNGGATAGAAAATAATATCATCAGAATATATAATTGATGATAAATATTCAAATTTACCATTCCCTCTTAATCCATTATTTCCTAAATATATCTCATTATAATATCTTGATTTACCCTTATAAAGTGGAAAACCATCTTCAGGTGCAACTCTTGTAAATCCTAAAGAATAGTCGTCTTGAAGACGTAAGGTATCATTAAATGTAGGGAAAATATCAGAAGACTTAAAAGTACCTGCAAACCACAATCCATTACCATTATAACTCTCTAAACTATCAATCTCAAAAGGCTCAAGATGAAAAGAAAACACATCTCTTTGATAGACTCCATTAAAAATATTAGGATTATCATAATATACGTATGANTCATTAAAGCTTTTAAAAACTGGAAATTGCGGAAANCTACCTTTTCTTAATCCAGATTTGTTAGTAGGGTGATCTATNATTAACTCACCTGAAACAGCTTCAATTACTGTCTTTACTCTAGTTAGTATCGGATTATCATAAAGATCAAATTTTGGAGGTTTTAAGGGAACAGACAGCTGAACAGAATCAATCTGTTGAAGATCAACTTTAAAATCATCATATTTAAAATAAAATTCTCGACCGNATAAATTAACACGACCATTTCCAGCGAATATCCTTCCATTAAACATGAAATCTCTATTTTTTAATATTTTAACCTCACCTCCTCTTGGGTAAAAAACAACTTTTTGAGAATCACTAACTGCAATTTTATTAATACCTCTAATAATTAAATCTTTTGATTGAATATTTAATGCTGCATTAACAATAACAAGAGAGTTACCATTAACATTTGAGTTAAATTGAATTACATCATAATCACCTAGCTTAGATTTTGCAAGTACATATCTTGATAAACTTGGTAATACAGTAATTCTTTCTTCNCCAAAATCATAAAAAAGAAATCCCTTATTNGCCAAATTCATTAAATAGTGTTGAATTTGAACTAAAGGAAACTTAGCAAAACGAGCAAAATCTTCAACATAAAACTGATCTTCACCCCTCTCATTAACATATTTCTCAATTAAAATTAAAGGATGGATTGCATCAATACCTTGCAAGGCATCAAATCTACTTTCTAAGTACATGTCAACAGATTCAAAATTAACTTGAGATTGAGCAGTACCCGGTAATGACCCAAAAGTCATGATGTTTTTATCAATTTCCCATTCTAATAATTCAAAATCCATATTCAACTTGTGATATGTATTCAGCATTGGAGCACTTGATCTTCCACTTTTTGATAGTTTTAATTTTCTATTTAAATTATTATAAGAAAACTTTAAATTTGAATGATATAAAGAATCTTGATCAAAAAATATCTTTATTCCCACTTGCTTAGCAACAATTCTGTCTCCACCTAATATAAATTTATTTGCATTAGCAACAAATAAGATTTTACCATTTTTATTAAATATAATTTTTGCTTCAGCGAATTTCCCTCCATCAGCAATAAAATCACTACCCTGAAGCTTATATCCACCTTTATAATCCACGTTTGGGTAAATATCTTTTACGATTAGATTCTTAGCGTATGAAATAAATTTTGGATAGTTCTCAGCTTGTCTTCCGTTAGTTATTTTATCATTAAAAACTCCAAAAATAGGAGCTTGAAACATGTATTTATTAAAGAAAGAAACAGAATCAGCTTGTAAAGAGGTTGTTCGTGTATCAATACTATATTCACTAAGATTAACATATACTGAATCAGAACTAATTCCTTTATTTAGCCAATTCATTTTACCACTATATCCAACCCATTTATTAATAAGTGGGAAATAATCACCCTTTGTTTCAAAAACAGTTAAACTATTACCATTTGACCTACAAATAAAATCTACAGGATCAGAGAAACTAATATAAGGCCCCTTATCATTAATCTCAAAAGAGTAATTATTTGAAGATACTTTCCAAATGGTTGTTTTACTTTCTCGAATAATGTTTTTTACAAGTATATCATCGGAAAAATATAAAAACATTAAAAGTTTTTTAGAAGAGAAATCTTCAATAACTTGTGATGTAATATATAACCAATTATCTAGCTTTACATTATTTTCAGGAATCTTAATTAATGATGATAATGTTATTAGAAGCTGATTAAAGTGTGGTGTTGCACGCATTCTATTGTCAAGCATTTTATTAGATAAACTAATAATAGATATTTTTTGGTTTTGAGTAACACCTTCAGACAAAGACAATTTCCTGAATTGTTTAAAATTATCTTTTAACTCTGAATTATCTGAAGCACTCATTAAACTGTTTAATTCATCAATATATGTATTATAGTCATCAGAAAACTTACTGATCTTCTTCTGTGCATCAGCTGAAAATGAACACAAAATTGATATTATAAGAATAAAAAATCTTACTTTCTTAAATGAAGAATATACCATTGATTTTTGTTTTTTTTATTTATTAAATTAAATCCTAAATTTTTAGCATCTTTTAAAATTAAATTAACATCCTCAATTAAAAAACCACTTATTATAAGATCTCCATTTGAAGATAAAAAATTATAATAAGAAGACAAGTCTCTTAAAATTATATTTCGATTAATATTAGCAAGGACAATATCAAAAGATAAATTGTTAAGTTTATCAATATCACCCAAAAGAAAATCTATATTTTTTATATTATTAAGATTAGAGTTTTCAATAGCATTCTGGTATGCCCAATCATCAATATCAATTGCTACTATCTTTTTCGCTCCTCTTTTTGAGGCTACAATTGATAAAATACCAGTACCACATCCCATATCTAAAACATTTGTATTTTTAAGATCAATATTATAGAGTTCATTAATCATAAGAGATGTTGTTTCATGATGTCCAGTTCCAAAAGACATTTTTGGAGTAATAATAATTTCATCCTCAACATTATTTAATGGCTGATGAAAATCTGCTCTAATTGAGCATCTTGAATTAATTATGATAGGATGAAAATTCTTTTCCCATTCAGCATTCCAATTCTTTTGAGCAATTTTATTAATGGAATATTGCAATGATGTCTGAGTTGAAATTTTATTGAGAATAGATTGTGTTTTTGGTAAATCAAAAAATTGTGACTGAATATAACACTTGACACCATTTATATTTTCCTCAAATGTTTCAAAATCAATATCATTCAGTCTGGCAATAAGAATTTCAGAAAATGGCTTAACATCCTTAATAACAATATCTAATTCAGTATACTCCATTAAAAAGATTTAACAATAGATAGAAAATCTTTTGCATTTAAAGAAGCCCCACCAATTAATCCACCATCAATATCAGGCTTTGCAAAAAGCTCCTTAGAATTAATAGGCTTACAACTTCCACCATATAAAATAGGAACTATAGAACTAATATGATTATTATATTTTTTTTCAATTAAAGATCTAATAAAATGATGCATCTCTTGAGCTTGATCAGCAGTCGCTGTCTTTCCTGTACCAATAGCCCAAATTGGTTCATAAGCAATTATAATATTTTTAAAATCTTTTAACTCAAGTTTAAAAACAGTGGATGAAATTTGCTCTTCAATAATATCAAAGTGCTTACCAGACTCTCTATGGGTAATATCTTCACCACAACAAAAAACTATATTAGTATTATATTTTAAAGCTTGTACTATCTTTAAATTCAGTATTTTTTCAGATTCATTGAAATTTTGTCTTCGTTCCGAATGACCTAGAATTATATATTTAGCATTTAGTGATTCTATCATCTGAGCAGAGACCTCTCCAGTAAAAGCACCATTATCATTACAACTACAATTTTGAGCTGCAACATCAAAATTTTCTTTATCTAAACATATTGAAGCAACTAAATCTAAATAGACAAATGGAGGTGCAAGAACAACCTTAACATCATCTGATAAGTTAGGTTCTATAACTTCGTTTACTAATGTCATGCATTCTAGCTTATCTAGATTCATTTTCCAATTCCCAATAACCAGTTTTTTTCTCATAATTTTATTCAATTCTTACACGAGGATCTACCCAAGCATAAATTAAGTCAACTAATATATTAATAATAACAAATATTAAAGATATAAAAACAACTGAACCCATTACAACCGGTAGATCCATATTGTTTAATGCATCAACAATCTCTTTTCCTAAACCATTCCACGCAAAAATATATTCAACAAAAACAGCTCCAGCTAATAAAGAAGCAAACCATCCTGATACAGCAGTAATAACTGGATTAAGAGAGTTTCTTAATGCATGCTTAAAGACTATTAGAAAACGACTTAAACCCTTTGCTTTAGCTGTACGAATATAATCCATTGATAAAACATCTAATAATGAATTTCTACATAACTGAATGACAACTGACAAAGGTCTTATACCTAAAGTAATAGCAGGAAGAATTATATTTTTCAAATTTAATGATCTCCCAATTCCATAATCATCAATCTCATATAAGCTACCAGTCATTGATAATCCAGTATAAGAATGAAGGATATACCCAAATATCCAAGCAATTAAAATAGCACTAAAAAATGAAGGAAGAGCCATACCCATAACAGATAAATAAAGGACTATTCGATCAATAATATTATTTTTATTAAGAGCTGATACAACACCAAAAACCAAACCAAAAACTAATGCAAAAATAATTGCTAATAAAGCCAATAAAAAGGTATTAGGAAATGTTGATTTTATAATTGAAGAAACCTTTAGATTAGATTTTACAAAAGAAGTTCTTAAATATGGAGTTTTAAATACTAGAGAAAAATCCTTATAATTAAATAAAATTTTTGCGTTATATTTTTTATAATCTAAAAAGGCAAATGAATTAACATCTTTTGTATTATGAAAAGATAATATTGACACATCATTTAAATAGTAAAAATATTGAAGATGTAAAGGTTTATCAAAACCATACTTGGCCTTAATAAGCTCAAGTTGTTTTGAGTCTTCTCTTTTATCTAACATCATTCTAGCAGGGTCTCCAGGTAAAACATGGAAAAGAAAAAAAACTATAGTTATGACTCCATAGATTACTAGAATGGAATAAAAAACTTTTTTAAGTATATAATTATACAATTAGTATATTGTTAATTAAATAATCTTTTAAAATCTTCAGGATTATATTCATTATTTGTAGTACCATCATAAAATCTCATCTGATTACCATTGTTAAAGTAAATAATAACTGGATTCTCATATTCAAAACCAAGAACTTCTAAATAACTATTAATATCATCATCAGGATTATAAAACTCCATTACCTGGTAAGAAAAGTTAGAACCAGAATATTCTAAGAATTCTGGAATCTTTCCCTCTTCTGTATCAGAAAAAATAATATGAACTTCTGGAAAATCTGTATTTAATAGAGATAAATCTGTTAATGATTTTGCAGCATCCATACAATGCTCACAACCTGCATCAAAAAAACACAATACTTTCTTTCCATCATTAATATTAAACTCAGGTATAACATAATTACTAAAAGAAGAGATCTGCTTATTACTTGAATTCGTTGCAATTGGCAACAAAGAAAACATCAGTACAGTAATTATAAGAAATCCATTAAATAATAGAAGGAAATTACTATTCTTTCTATCATGTACATTTTTATATAAGAAAAATAGAATTAATAAGGTGAAAATATTTTTAATAAGAGCCTGTGAAGGAGTCATAGGAATTAACTGACCAAAACATCCGCAATTTTCTTCATTACCAACAAATATATCTAATGACAAGTCAATACTAAAAACAGCAAGCAAAAGTATAGTTGATGGAATTATTAACTTTTTAATATAATGAGACTGTAGAATAGCAAAAGCAATAAAAAATTCAAAACCTATGATTAATCTTGAAAAGAAAGGAGCAATTTCAGTGCTAAATCCCATTGGTATTAGTTGTCCTTCCTCAAAAACCTTAGTAATTCCATATAATGGAGTAGGGTACAACTTTGCAACAGCAGATAAAAGAAATAGTGCAGAAATTAAAATCCTCGAAATAAAAACGACATTCTTCATAATAAAATTATTTTTTATTTAATTTAATTAATGCAAAAACTGCATAATTTAACATATCTAAATAATTAGCATCTATGCCTTCTGAAATTATAGTACTGCCATTATTATCTTCTATTTGTTTAACTCTCAATAACTTCTGAAGAATAAGATCAGTTAAAGAACTAACTCTCATATCTCTCCAAGCTTCACCATAATCATGATTCTTATCAATCATTAATTCTTTTGAGGTTAATACATGTGTTTTAAACATATTAATAACCTTATCATAGCTAAGATCTTCAGGCTGTTCAGATACACCTAGATCAATTTGAATTAAACCAATTACTGAATAATTAACTATGCCAATAAACTCGTTAAAAACACCCTCATCAATCTTTTGCATACCCTTACTTTCGATACTTCGAATCCTTTGAGCCTTAATAAAAATCTGATCAGTTAAAGAACTAATTCTTAATATTCTCCATGCACTACCATAATCTTTCATTTTATTAGCAAAAATGTCCTCACATTTTTTTATTATTGAATCATATTCAAGAATGGTAGTATTCATATTAGATTAATTTTTTATAAAGGTTAAATATAAAGCAATTATAGTGTCAAAAATAATAAAACAAAAAGGTAATTCAATAGATTTTTCAACACCAATTGTAATGGGAATACTTAATCTTACATCAGATTCATTTTATGATGGAGGAAAATATTTAACTGAAGAAAATATAATAAAACAATGTATAAAAATTGAAAAACTAGGGGCCAAAATAATAGACATCGGAGCTTGTTCATCAAGGCCTGGATCAAAGCCAGTGAGTCAGCAAGAAGAATTAAAAAGATTAATTCCAGCTATTAAACTTGTTAGAAAATATACAAAAAACCTTTTAATATCTGTAGATACATTTAGATCAGAAGTTGCTATAGCTTGTGTTGAAAATGGAGCAGATATGATAAATGATATATCAGCAGGAGAAAATGATAAAAAAATGTTTAATACTATTATCAAACTTAATATACCATATATTATGATGCATATGAAAGGAAATCCTTTAACAATGCAAAATAAACCTAATTATAATAACGTGATGTCAGAATTAAAAGAATTCTTTAATACGAAAATTAAGAATTTAAATAACAAAGGGTTTAATAAAATTATTATCGATCCAGGCTTTGGATTTGGAAAAACAATAGATAATAACTATACAATTTTAAAAAACCTTATTCAATTTAAAGAGTTTAATCTACCAATCTTAATTGGCGCTTCAAGAAAGTCAATGATATATAACATTCTTAATAAAAAAGCTGAAACATCACTAAATGGAACTAGTATAATTAATACAATAGGTTTACTTAACGGAGCAAATATTCTTAGGGTGCATGATGTTGAGGAAGCTATGGAATGTATTAAAATAACTAATACATTAAAATAGGTGTATTCTAGCCTCCAAAGTCATCAAAACGAACATTTTCATCAGGTATACCCCAATCCTCTGCCATTTTAATAACTGCTTGATTCATTAAAGGAGGACCACAGAAATATAATTCTATATCTTCAGGAGCTTCATGGTTCGTAAGAAATTTATCAATTACTACTTGATGAACAAATCCAGAAAAACCATCACCATTAGGATCATCAAGATTCTTTTTCTCCACCCAATTATCTTCAGGTAGAGCATCAGATAAAACTAAATGAAATTTAAAGTTTGGAAAATCTTTTTCAAGATCTCTAAAATAATGAATATAAAAAAGTTCTGCTCTAGATCTACCGCCATACCAAAAAGTTACTTTCCGACCAGTTTGTAAAGTTTTAAATAATTCATAAAGATGTGAACGCATTGGAGCCATTCCAGCTCCACCACCAATATATAACATCTCAGAGTCTGTATCATTAATAAAAAACTCNCCATAAGGACCAGAAATAGAAACTTTATCTCCTTCTTTTAAACCAAAAATATANGAAGAAGCAACACCAGGATTAATATCAGCCCAAGTGTTTTTATCTCTATCCCAAGGAGGTGCAGCAACTCTTACATTCAGCATTACTTTTTTCCCTTCAGCTGGATAAGAAGCCATAGAATAAGCTCTAACAATATCCTCATCATTTTTCATAACTAGATTTCTCAACGCAAAATTTCCTTCAGCCCATACTTTTTCAAATTTATCAGGTTCTCCAGGATGATCTTGTGGGTGAGCAGTAACGTCCATATCTGAATATTTTACTTCGCACTCAGGGATGTTAATTTGAATATATCCACCAGCAATATAATCCATATCTTCAGGAAGCTCAACAATAAACTCTTTAATATATGTAGCAACATTATAATTAGAAACAACTGTTGCTTGCCATTCCTTAACACCAAAAATTTCTTCAGGAATAGTAATATCCATATCTTCCTTTACTTTAACTTGACAACCCAAACGGTAATTTTCAGCAATTTTTTTTCTTGAAAAATGAGGCTCTTCTGTTGGAAGAATCCCTCCTCCTCCTGAGTTAACTTGACAAGTGCATTGAATACAAGTTCCTCCTCCCCCACATGCAGAAGGAAGAAAAATCCCTTCATTACTTAATGTTGAAAGAAGAGTACTACCTCCATCAACTTCAATTTCTTTCTCACCATTAATCATAATCTTAATCTTACCAGAAGGAGATAGTTTAGTTTTAACAAAAAGTAACAGAGTTACAAGAGTTAAAATTAATAGTAAGAATACTGATATACTACTCGCAATTTTTAATGTACTTAATAATATCATATAATTATAGTTTGATACCCATAAAACTCATAAATGCTATTCCCATTAATCCTGTTATAATAAATGTTATACCAAGACCTCGCAATGCAGGAGGAACATGAGAATATCTAATTTTTTCTCTAATAGCTGCAATACCAACAATAGCGAGAAACCAACCTATACCAGAACCAAGTCCAAAGACAATTGCTTCGGTAATATTATTGTATGCTCTTTCCTGCATGAAAAGAGAACCACCCAATATAGCACAGTTAACTGCAATAAGAGGTAAGAATATACCTAAAGAGCTGTATAAAGCTGGTGAAAATTTTTCAACTAACATTTCTACAAGCTGCACCATTGAAGCAATAACAGCAATAAACATTATAAAAGATAAGAAGCTTAAATCAACATCATGAAAGTCATCATGTAACCATACTAATGCTCCTTTATCAAGAACAAAATTCACTAATAAATAATTTAATGGTACTGTAATTGATAATACAAAAATAACAGCAAAACCCATACCCACAGACGTCTTAACTGTTTTTGAAATTGCTAAATAAGAACACATTCCTAAAAAATATGCAAAAACCATATTATCAATAAAAATTGATTTGATAAAAATATTTGCTAAATCCTGCATAATATTAATTTGATTCTATTAATTTATTATTTCTCATTCTTTGTACCCAAATAATTACACCAACTGTCACAAGAGCCATAGGAGGTAAAATCATCATTCCATTATTCTCATAACCAAGATCATAAATGCCTAAATTTTCTAAAACTGGGTATCCAAATAAAGTTCCTGATCCAAGTAATTCTCTAAAAAAAGCGACTGCAATTAAAATCCATCCATATCCAAATGCATTACCTAATCCGTCAAGAAAAGATTTCCAAGGAGAATTAGCTAAAGCAAAAGCCTCTAAACGTCCCATAATAATACAGTTTGTTATAATTAATCCAACAAAAACAGATAACTCTTTACTTACATCATAAACAAAAGCCTTTAAAACCTCATCAACTAAAATTACTAATGTCGCAATTACTACAAGCTGAACAATAATTCTAATTCTGGAAGGAATTAAACTTCTTAATAAAGACACTACAACATTAGCTACTGACAAAACAAATAAAACTGATAAAGCCATCACTATAGCTGGTTTTAATTGTACTGTTATTGCTAGAGCAGAACAAATACCTAAAACCTGAACAGTAACTGGATTATTATCATCAAGTGGATCAGTTAANAGTGATTTATTCTTTTTTGAAAATAATGGCTCTTTACTCATAAACTTTAGAAATTAAATTAAGATTCATTAATGTATCATTTGAAACAGGCTTATTTTTTTCTATGTATGGAAGATACCTACTTACACGTTCCTTAATCATATCAGTAACACCATCAGAAGTAATCGTTCCACCAGAAATACCATCAACAGCATGCATACTACCTTCCGGAGCACCTCCTTTAATGACTGTTATTGAAACAAATTCATCATCACTATTAAAAATCTTCTTGTCTCTAAAAGGTTCTTGAAAGAAAGATTGATTTATTTCTGCACCTAATCCAGGAGTTTCACTTTTATGAGCAAAAACAGCACCAAAAACTGTATTTACATCTTCTTTTAACGCAATATATCCCCAAATCGGACCCCATAATCCTTTACCACGTAAAGGAATAATAAAACATCTAGAGCTATCTTCTAAAATACTAATATATAGTGGAAGCTTTTGATCAGCAATATTTTTCTTTACTTCTACTCCAAGATCAACATCAAATGCAGAACCATCTAAAACATTTCCTTTATCATCTATAATAAGCTCTTCTTTAATATATTGACTATATATAATTTCAGAATTATCTCTTTCAACCTCAACGCCAACAGATTGAAGTATATTTTGTTTTTTCTCTAACTCAATATTCCTATCTTGATATGGAGTTAATGAAATAGAAGTATATGCAAGTAAAGCAGCTACAATAATTACCATTACTGATGCAAATCCAATTGTATATGAGTTTTTATTTACATTCATTATTTAAACTTTTAACCTACTTAATCTTCTTTTAATATTAGATTCAATGATATAATGATCAATTAACGGAGCAAATACATTCATAAATAAAATAGCTAACATCATTCCTTCTGGATAAGCAGGATTAAATATTCTAATTACAATAGCAAAGAAACCAACGAGTAAGCCATAGATAACTTTACCTTTATTTGTTTGAGTAGCTGTTACAGGATCAGTAGCCATAAAAACCGCACCAAAAGCAAAACCTCCAATTAACAAATGAATATGGGCTGGAGTAGACATTAAAGTATTAATACCCCAAAGATTAAATAATAATGCAGTTAAATAACCCCCTAAAAAAGTAAATACAATAATACGCCAACTACCAATTCCACTAAATATTAAAATACCTGCTCCTATTAAAATTGCTATAAATGATGTCTCACCAACTGAACCTGGTATAAATCCATAAAAAGCATCTGACGCATTCCACAACAAACTATTCCAAGAAGATGTATTAGAGGCTAATGCACCTAAAATCGTTTCCCCAGAATAACCATCTACTGAAGCTCCGTGTACCCAGACCTTATCTCCTGACATATATGAAGGATAAGCAAAAAACAAAAAAGCTCTAGCAGTTAAAGCAGGATTTAAGATATTCATTCCAGTACCACCAAAAACTTCCTTACCAATAACAACTGCAAATACAACAGATACAGCTAACATCCATAAAGGAACATCAACGGGCATTATTAAAGGAATTAGCATACCAGAAACTAAATATCCTTCATTAACAGAGTGACCTCGTGAGATTGCAAAAGCAAATTCAACTGTTAATCCAACAGCATATGAAACAATTAATAAAGGAAGAAATTTCCAGAAACCAAATATTAAATTCTCAAAAAAAGTAGATTCAACATTTAAGGCTAGATAATATTGAGATCCNATATTCCACATTCCAAAAAGAATACATGGAAGCATAGCCAAAACTACAAATGCCATAGTTCTTTTAAGATCTATAGCATCTTTAATATGAGTACCCTTATCAGTNGTATGATCAGGAACAAATAAGAAAGTCTCAAAAGCATCATAAGCTGGATAGAAATTTTCTAATTTTCCGTCTTTCTCAAAATGAGGCTTAATTGAACTTAAAAGATTTTTTAATAACTTCATATCTATAGATTCTCTTTTCTTAATAAATCAAGACCATGCCTAATAATTGACTGAACTTCAATTTTAGAAGTACATACAAATTCACAAAGCGCCAAATCTTCTGGAGCAACTTCATATAAACCTAACTTTTCCATTAAATCAATATCTTCAATCATAATTGCTTTAATTAGTTGTTGTGGATACAGATCCATAGGTAAAACTTTCTCATATTGACCAGTTACAACATAAGCACGTTCTTCACCTCTCATATTTGTATCAATATCATATCTTTTTTTAGGAAAAAGCCATGAAAAATAAGATTTCGATAATGAAAATTTATTTAATCCAGGTAACATCCAGCCTAAAAATTCTTGTTGATCCCCTTCTTTAATTACAGATAACTGAGTATCATAGAAACCTAAATAGCCTTCAGTATTAATTTTTGATCCTGATAAAACATCACCACAAATTATTCTATTATTATCACCAATAACGTTATCAGAAATAAAATTAGCAATTGAAGTTCCTGCAATTGTTCTATAATATCTAGGTTTATTTACTTGAGAACCACACATAGCAATTATTCTAGAAACATCATATTTCCCTTCTGAGAACAATCTTGCAATTGTAATAACATCTTGTGGCTCTAAATACCATATAACATCACCCTTATTTATAGGATCTAAGTGATGAACTTGAATACCAACATTACCAGCCGGATGTGGACCGCTAAATTTATTAATTTCAACACCCTTAGCATGAGTAAAAACTTTAGAAGAGTTCGTATTTCCATCAAGATTAAGATGTAATAAGCCGTTAGTTAGTTTAGATATAAAATCTAAGCCAAGTTGAAATAATTCATCCATACCATATAATGCAAAATCATTATCAATAGCTAAAGGACCTGATTTAAAAGCTGAAATAAAAATAGCTTTTGGCATATCTGTAGGATTAGCAATAATATCATATGGTTTTTGACGAATAAAAGGCCAAACACCACCTTTCAGCATATTATCAATGATTTGTTCTCTTGATAAATCAGTAGATTTTAAAACAGGAAAAGAAACGTACTTAATTTCTTCTTCAGCATTGATCAAAACTTCTAATATTTTTCTTTTTGCTCCCCTAACAATATCTGTAACCTCTCCACTTACTGGAGAGCAAAAATTAATTTTATCATTATATTTATCAAAGAAAACAACAGAACCTGATTTAACTTTATCACCAATTTTTACAGATAATTTAGGTGTTAAATTATGAAAATCAGTTGGCTTAAGAGCAAAAGATTTATGACTCTTTACAGAAGAATAAACTTTATCAGCTTCTCCTAATAAATTAATACTTAACCCTCTTTTTAATTTTACGTTCTTAGACATTAAAATAAATTAGATTTTTCGATTGCAAATTTATAAATTTGCACATATAATTTATTGAATTTTCACATAACATTAATTATTTAGAATGATTCTAATTTAGAATGAAGAACCTTTATTTAATATTAAGTACTTCAATGCTTTTTTGCTGTGTTTCAAATAAAGACATGACAACATATAACGAGCTCATAAACAGTGATAATACTGATAAGGTAAGTATAAAAAAAACAAAAATTAATCATAATATCAAAACAGTTCTACTTCATAAATTAGAAGATCAATTAAGCTTACCAATAATAAATTTAAATTCAAATGAAAAACTAAAATTAAGTTTTGATGACCTAAATTCAGAAATAAAAAACTTATTTATTACAATTGAACATTATAATTATGACTGGTCAACAAGTGATTTAATGACATCAGAATATATAAATGGTTTTGATAAAGATGAAATAATAGACTATGAATACTCATTTAATACAATTCAAGAATATATCCATTATGAATATATATTTCCATCAAATCTTTTAAAACCATTAATATCTGGCAATTTTAAATTAAAAGTATTTGATATTAATGGAGATACATTATTTGAAAAGAAATTCATGATTCTTGAAAAGAAAGTTAACATAGATTTAAATATTAAGCAAGCAACATTATCTGCAGATAGAAAAACCAAGCATGAGTTAGATTTTATTATATCACATCAAAATCTATTAATAGCTGATCCTTTCACTCAAATTAATGTTGTTCTTAAACAAAATAATAAAGAAGATAATTCTATTAATGATTTAAAACCAATTTATATTAAAAACAATCAACTAATTTATGACTATAATGAGGAAAACACCTTTTTTGGCAATAATGAATTTAGACATTTTGATATTAAAAGCATTCGATATCACTCAGATAGAATTGAAAAAATAATTTCAGACTCTAGTGAATTTAATATATATCTATCTCCAGATTTTAAAAAAACTTTTAATAATTATTCTATTGAGCCNGATTTGAATGGACAATTTTATATTAAATCTCAAGAAGCAAGAAATTCTGATATTGAATCTGAATATGTAAACGTCACTTTTAGACTTAAAAGTAATTTTAATAATTATGGAGATATATATGTAATGGGAAAATTAACAGACTGGAAATTAAAAAAGGAATACAAATTAAAATATGATTTTAATAAAAAACAATATAGTTCAACTGTTAAAATTAAACAAGGTTATTATAATTATCACTATGCAGTAAATGATACATCAATGAAATATTACGATATTGCAAGTATTGAAGGCACACATTATCAAACTAGAAATAACTATCAAATTTATGTTTACTTTAAAGGAACTGGAGATAGATATCAAAGACTAATAGGATTTACTAAAGCTATATCAAAAGAGCTTTTTTAGATTTCTTTAATTAAATTTGTACAAATAAAAAATAAATTAAAATGTCAAAAGGAGTATTCAACGTACCAATTGCAAGCAACGAAGCTGTTAAATCATATAAAGCTGGAAGTGTAGAAAGAATTGAATTATTAAACACTTATAAAATAATGAATAGTTCACAAGTTGACATTCCTCTTTATATTGGTGGAGAAGAAATCAGAACAAATAATAAACAAAATATTGCCCCACCTCATGATCACAAACATATCATTGGACAATATAGCTTAGCTGAAAAAAAGCATGTTGAAATGGCAATTAAAAATGCCTTAGCAGCAAAATCAAAATGGGCAAATCTCCCATGGAATCATAGGGTTGCNATTTTCCTTAAAGCAGCTGAACTTTTAGCAGGTCCATATAGAGCTAGAATTAATGCAGCAACCATGATNGCNCAATCAAAAAATGTATACCAAGCAGAAATTGATGCAGCATGTGAATTAATAGATTTCTTCAAATATAACGCTGAATATGTTACTCAACTATATTCTGAACAGCCAGAATCTTCAGAGGGAATTTGGAATAGATTAGAGCACAGGCCTTTAGAAGGTTTTGTTTTTGCTATAACACCATTTAATTTTACATCTATATGCGCAAATCTATGTGCAGCACCAGCATTAATGGGTAATGTTGTCTTATGGAAACCAGCTGCTAATCAAGTATATTCTGCAAAAATAATTATGGAATTATTTAAAGATGCGGGACTACCAGATGGTGTTATTAATATGGTTCCTGCTAATGGAGCATTAATTGGAGAAGTAGTCTTTAAACATAAAGATTTTGCTGGTCTTCACTTTACTGGATCTACTAATGTTTTTAGAACATTATGGAAAACAATTGGAAATAATATTGAAAAATATAGAAGCTATCCAAGAATAGTTGGTGAAACTGGAGGAAAAGATTTCATAATTGCTCATAAATCAGCTAATGCAAATGAAGTTGCAACTGGAATTTCAAGAGGATCTTTTGAGTATCAAGGTCAGAAATGTTCAGCAGCATCAAGAGCTTATGTACCAGACAATATATGGGGAGAGGTTAAAAAACAAATCATATCTGATGTAAAATCTTTTAAGATNGGTAGCCCAGAAGACCCTTCAAACTTTATAAATGCAGTTATAAGTGAAAAATCTTTTGATAATATATCTTCATATATTGACTTTGTTAAACTGCAAGAAGATGCTGAAATAATTATAGGTGGAAATTGTGATAAAACTAATGGGTATTTTGTTGAACCAACAGTAATAGTAACTACTAATCCAAAGTTCAGAACTATGTGTGAAGAAATATTTGGACCTGTAATTACCATCTATGTTTATGAAAAAGACAAATGGCTTGAAACATTAAAATTAGTTGACGAAACAAGTGAATATGCATTAACTGGAGCAGTATTCTCAGTAGATAGATACGCTATAGATGAAGCTACCAAATTACTTGAAAATGCAGCAGGAAACTTTTATATAAATGACAAACCAACTGGAGCAGTTGTAGGACAACAACCATTTGGAGGATCAAGAGGTTCAGGAACAAATGATAAAGCAGGATCTATCTTAAATCTATTAAGATGGGTTTCACCTAGAACTATAAAAGAGACATTTAATCCTGCAAAAGATTATAGATATCCATTTTTAGAAAAATAGATTACCTAAGCCTGAGCAGTAGGTCCTCCAAAGTTAATAGGAACACCAGCCGATGGATCAATATCTTTAATTGGTCCGTGTTGATCTTCAAATTTTGATATATTATCAACTAACGCTTTCATTAGACGTTTGGCATGCTGAGGAGTTAAAATAATTCGTGACTTAACTTTAGCTTTTGGAACACCAGGCATCATCTGAATAAAATCTAACACAAACTCAGAAGGTGAATGATTTATTATAGCAAGGTTACTATATGATCCTTGAGCAACATCTTCAGAGAGCTCAATGTTTAAACCGTCTTTTTTCTTTTCCTCAGACATTTCTATTATTTTTCATTAGTATCTTCAACAACTAAATCATTTTCTTCAACAAGAGCAGCTTTTTCTTCTAAAGCATCCATTTCTACTTGAGATCCAATAATAACATCAGTTGCATTCACCAATCCTGTACCAGCTGGTATTTTTTTACCAATAATAACATTTTCTTTCAAACCAATTAATGGATCACGCTTAGCATTAATAGCTGCTTCATTTAACACCTTAGTAGTTTGCTGGAAAGATGCAGCAGATATCCAACTATCGACTTGTAGAGATGCACGAGTAATACCTTGTAAAACAGGACTAGAAATTGCAGGAACTGCATCTCGAGATTCTACAATTTTACCATCTTTTCTTTTAATCCTAGAATTCTCTTCTCTTAGTTCTCTTACACTAACAATTTGACCAGCTTTAAAATCTGAAGAATCTCCAGGATCTGTAATAAATTGCATTCCAAAAATATTATCATTTTGCTCCATAAATTCAGTTTTACTAACTAATTGCTTTTCTAGGAAATATGTATCTCCAGAATCAATTATTTCAACCTTTCTCATCATTTGTCTAACTAAAACTTCAAAATGCTTATCGTTAATTTTCACACCTTGTAGTCTATAGACATCTTGAATCTCATTAACAATATATTCTTGAACCGTTGTAACACCCTTAATTGCTAAGATATCTGATGGAGTAATAACACCATCACAAAGTGGAGATCCAGATTTAACAAAATCATTTTCTTGAACCAAAATATGTTTAGATAATTTTATTAGGTATTTTTTTACATCTCCGGCCTTAGAGGTAATAATAACCTCTCTATTACCTCTTTTTAGTTTACCTAATGAAACAATACCATCAATTTCAGTAACAACAGCAGGGTTAGATGGATTTCTTGCTTCAAACATTTCAGTAACTCTTGGAAGTCCACCAGTAATATCTCCAGAGGAACCAGCAGATCTAGGTATTTTTGCTAGAATAGTTCCAGCTTCAATTTTATCCTTATCACTAACAGATATATGCGCACCGACAGGAACATTAAATACTTTGTCATCCTTCTTAAATAAAATTGTTATAGAAGGAGAAAGTTTTTTATTTCTACTATCAATAATAACATTTTCTTTATGACCAGTTTGTTCATCTGATTCAACTCTACTTGTTACTCCTTCAGTAATATCATTAAACTGAACTTTACCAGAAATATCAGATACAATTACAGCATTATAAGGATCCCATTCACAAATAATATCGCCTTTAGTTACTTTTCCAGATTTTTTTAAAATTATTGAACCATAAGGAATAATATTACTTGACAGTATAAAGCCATTTTTATCATCAATAATTCTTGCTTCAGCAGTTCTACTAATAACTATTTCTGATTTTCCACCTTCAGAGTTTTTGTTAATTACAGTTTTAAGATCTTCAATTTCTAATCTTCCATCTTTTTTTACCGTTAGATTTGAATCAACTTCTGATCTAGATGCAGTACCACCAACGTGGAAAGTACGTAATGTTAACTGTGTTCCTGGTTCACCAACAGATTGAGCTGCAATTACTCCAACAGCTTCTCCAGTCTGTGACATTCTATCAGTTGCCAATGATTTACCATAGCACTTACTACATATACCTCTTCGGGTTGCACAAGTAAGAGCAGATCTAACTTCTATACTTTCATANCCTTGTTTTTCAATTTCTTTTGCTAAATCATNAGTAATAACATTACTAGCAGCTATCAATAATGTATCTGAATCAATATTATAAATATCATGTAAGCTAACTCTACCCATTAATCTGTCACTTAAATTCTCAATAATATCATCATTATTTTTAAGTGCTGAAATCTCAATACCACGTAATGTACCACAATCTTCTTCTGTAATAATAACATCTTGAGCAACATCAACCAATCTTCTAGTTAAATATCCTGCATCTGCAGTCTTTAATGCTGTATCAGCTAAACCTTTTCTTGCACCATGAGTAGATATAAAATATTCAAGAATTGACAATCCTTCTCTAAAATTTGTTGTAATTGGATTTTCAATAATAGATTCTCCATGATCACCAGATTTTTTAGGCTTAGCCATTAACCCTCTCATTCCTGATAACTGACGTATTTGTTCTTTAGACCCCCTTGCTCCTGAATCTAACATCATATATACAGAATTAAACCCTTGTTTATCTGAGCTAATATTTCTCATTACAATATCAGTTAATCTAGCATTAGTTGTTGTCCAAACATCAATAACTTGATTATAACGCTCATTATTAGTAATGAAACCCATCTGATAATTTGATTTAATCTCATCAACTTTTTTATTTGCAGATAATATAAGATCTTCCTTCTCCACAGGTACTAATACATCACCTAAATTAAAAGATAAACCACCTTTAAATGCCATTTCAAATCCGATATTTTTAATAGCATCAAGAAAATGAACAGTTTTTGCAACACCACATTTATTAAGTACATCACCAATTATATTTCGTAATGCTTTTTTAGTTAATAATTGATCAATGAAATTAATTTCAGAAGGAACGTACTCATTAAATAGAACTCTACCAATTGTAGTTTCAATTAACTCATATTTGTCGTTATTTTTAACTCTAACTTTAATCATTGCATGTAAATCAGCTTTACCTTCATTATAAGCAATTTTTACTTCTTCTAAAGCATAAAAAATCTTTCCTTCTCCTTTTACAGGTTCATCTTTTGTAGATTTTTTATTCTTAGTCATATAATACAAACCTAAAACCATATCCTGAGATGGAACAGTTATAGGAGCACCATTTGCAGGGTTAAGAATATTATGTGAGGCAAGCATTAAAACCTGAGCTTCTAAAATAGCAGCAGAACCTAATGGAAGATGTACAGCCATTTGATCACCATCAAAATCTGCGTTAAATGCAGCACAAGCTAGCGGATGTAGCTGGATTGCTTTTCCTTCAATCATCTTAGGTTGAAAGGCTTGAATACCTAATCTGTGAAGAGTAGGAGCTCTATTTAAAAGAACAGGGTGACCTTTCATAACATTTTCAAGGATATCCCAAACAACAGGTTCTCTATTATCAATAATTCTTTTTGCAGATTTAACTGTTTTAACAATACCTCTTTCTAATAACTTTCTAATAACAAAAGGTTTATAAAGTTCAGCAGACATATCTTTCGGCAATCCACATTCATGTAAATTTAAGCTTGGACCAACTACAATAACTGAACGTGCTGAATAATCAACTCTTTTACCAAGTAAATTCTGACGGAATCTACCTTGTTTTCCTTTTAATGAATCAGAAAGAGATTTTAAAGCTCTTTTACCATCTGATTTAACTGCCGATGATTTTCTAGAATTATCAAATAATGCATCAACAGACTCTTGAAGCATACGTTTTTCATTTCTTAAAATAATATCGGGAGCATTTATCTCCATTAATCTTTTTAACCTATTATTTCTAATTATAACTCTTCTATATAAATCATTTAAATCAGAAGTAGCAAACCTCCCGCCATCAAGAGGAACAAGAGGTCTTAACTCAGGAGGAATAACTGGAATAACTTTCACAATCATCCATTCAGGGTTGTTCTCAGAATGTGTATGAGCCTCACGAAAAGATTCTACTACTTGTAATCTTTTTAAAGATTCTGCTTTTCTTTGTTGAGAAGTTTCGTTTGCAGCATTATTTCTTAAATCATAAGACAATTGATCTAAATCTAGATTAGCAAGTAAATCATGAAGTGCTTCAGCACCCATTTTTGCAATAAATTTATTAGGATCAGAATCAGCAAGATATTGATTTTCAGCAGTTAATGAATCTAAAACATTTAAATATTCTTCTTCAGTTAAGAAATCAAGATATTTAACTTGTTCACCTTCGGCATTAAGTGCAGGTTCATTACCAGCATTAATAATAACATATCTTTCATAATAAATAATCATATCTAATTTTTTAGAAGGCAAACCTAATAGATATCCAATTTTATTAGGTAATGTTTTAAAATACCAAATATGAGCAACAGGTACAACTAAACTTATATGCCCAACTCTTTCCCTTCTAACTTTCTTTTCTGTAACTTCAACACCACAGCGATCACAAACAATACCTCTGTAACGAATTCTTTTATACTTTCCACAATGACATTCAAAATCTTTTGTAGGTCCAAATACTCTCTCACAAAACAAACCACCACTTTCAGGTTTATATGTTCTGTAATTAATTGTTTCGGGCTTAACAACTTCACCAGAAGATCTTTCAAGCATATATTCAGGAGAAGATAAACTGATCTTTATTTTGTTGATATCTTGTGCTTGTCTGCTATTTTTAGTATTTCTCATATTTATTTATTCAAATGAAATTTTTAATCCTAGTCCGTTTAATTCATGTAGCAATACATTAAAAGATTCTGGAATTCCTGCTTGAGGCAATTCCTTTCCTTTAACAATAGCTTCAAAAGCCTGAGCCCTACCAATCACATCATCTGATTTTAATGTAAGCATCTCTTGTAAAATGTTTGACGCTCCATAACCTTCTAAAGCCCAAACCTCCATCTCACCAAGTCTCTGACCACCAAACTGTGCTTTACCACCTAATGGTTGTTGAGTAATTAATGAATAAGGTCCAATAGAACGAGCATGCATCTTATCGTCAATTAAGTGACCAAGTTTAAGCATATATATAATTCCAACTGTTGCTGTTTGTTCAAATCTTTCACCAGTACCTCCATCATAAAGATAGGTCTGACCAAGACGAGGCAAGCCAGCTTCATCAGTTTCAGCATTAATCTGATCAATACTAGCACCATCAAAAACAGGAGTGAAATATTTTTTTGATAATTCATCTCCTGCCCAACCTAAAATTGTTTCATAAATTTGACCAAGATTCATCCTTGAAGGTACACCAAGTGGATTTAAGATAATATCTACTGGAGTACCATCTTCTAAAAATGGCATATCTTCATCTCTAACTACTCTAGATACAATTCCTTTATTCCCATGTCTTCCAGCTAGCTTGTCACCAACTTTCACTTTTCTTTTTTGAGCAATCTGAACTTTAGCAAGTTGAAGTACTCCATTTGGAAGTTCATCACCTACAGTAATTGCAAATCTTTTTCTTCTATACTCACCAAAGATTTCATTATATTTCCGTAAATAATTAGATATAATTTTATTAATTAAAATATTACTATCACTATTAGAAGTCCATTGATTAGGATCAATCATAGTAAAATCAATATTCAAAATTATCTTTTTTGTAAACTTTATGCTTTTAGAAACAACCTCTTCACCTAGAATATTTTTTACGCCTTTTGATGCCTTTCCACCAATAACGTTATATAATTTGGTTGCTAAAATACCTTTCAAGTCTACAGCTTGTTTTAAAAAATCTGCATCCAATTTTTCAAGATCAATTTTATCTTGAGATTTTGCTCTACGATCTTTTACAGTTTTATTAAATAATGATTTTCCAATTACAACACCTTGATTAGAAGGTTTAGTTTTTAAAGAAGCATCTTTAACATCACCAGCTTTTTCGCCAAAAATTGCACGTAATAATTTTTCTTCAGGTGTAGGATCAGATTCTCCTTTTGGAGTAATTTTACCAATTAATATATCACCAGTTTTTGCATATGACCCAATACGAATCATACCATTCTCATCAAGATCAGCAGTAGCAGTCTCACTAATATTAGGAATATCAGCTGTTAATTCTTCTGCTCCTCTTTTAGTCTCCCTAACATTAACAGAAAATTCTGATATATGTAGAGATGTAAATAAATCTTCTCTTACTACCCTTTCAGAAAGTATAATAGCATCTTCAAAATTATATCCTTTCCAAGGCATAAAAGCAACTTTTAAATTCCTACCAATGGCTAGTTCACCATTTTGTGTTGCATATCCCTCACAAAGAACTTGACCTTTCTTAACTTTATCACCAGCCCTAACAATAGGCATATTATTAATACATGTTCTTTGATTTGTTTTTTGAAATTTTGTTAAGTAATAATCTTTAGTGCTTTCGTCAAAACTCACAAGTTGTTCAGTTTGATCTTGAGTATATTCTATAGTAATTTTGTCAGAATCTACATATTTCACAATACCATCACCTTCAGCATTAATCATTGTTCTAGAATCTTTTGCAACATGAGGTTCTAAGCCAGTTCCAACAATTGGAGCGTCAGTTCTTAAAAGAGGAACAGCTTGCCTCATCATATTTGATCCCATCAAAGCCCTATTTGCATCATCATGCTCTAAAAAAGGTATTAGAGAGGCGGCAATTGAAGCAATTTGATTTGGAGCAACATCCATCATTGTTACATTATTAGGTTCGGCAACTAAATAATCATGCTCTCTTCTAGATTTAATTCTATCATTTTCAAATCTACCATCTTTATTTAAAGGAGCATTAGCTTGCGCAATGATATGACCTTCCTCCTGTTCAGCTGTTAAATAAGTAGCTGATTTTTTAAAATCTATTTTTCCATTTTCTGCTTTTCTATAAGGTGTTTCAATAAATCCTAAAGAATTTACCTTTGCAAAAACACATAATGAAGAAATTAGACCAATATTTGGTCCTTCAGGAGTTTCAATAGGACAAAGTCTCCCATAATGTGTATAATGTACATCTCTAACCTCAAATCCAGCTCTTTCTCTTGTTAAACCACCTGGTCCTAAAGCAGAAACTCTTCTTTTATGAGTTACTTCTGCTAGTGGATTTGTTTGATCCATAAATTGAGAAAGTTGACTTGTTCCAAAAAATGAATTTATTACAGCAGATAGAGTTTTTGCATTAATTAAATCAATTGGAGTAAAAACTTCATTATCTCTAACATTCATTCTTTCTCTAATAGTTCTTGCCATTCGACTTAATCCAACTGAAAATTGATTTGACAATTGCTCACCCACAGTTCTCACTCTACGATTACTTAAATGATCAATATCATCAACATCAACTTTAGAATTAACAAGCTGAATTAAATTACTTATTATAGAAACAATGTCTTCATTAGTTAAGACATGTTTATCTAAATTAACATCTAATCCTAATCTTCTATTTATTCTAAATCTACCAACATGTCCTAAACTATATCTCTGATCAGAAAAGAATAGTTTATCAATAATTCCCCTAGCAGTTTCATCATCAGGAGCTTCAGCACTTCTTAATTGTCTGTAAATATGTCTAACCGCTTCAACCTCTGAGTTAGAAGGATCTTTCTGTAAAGTATTATGTATAATTGAATGATCACCAACTTTCTCACCATCTTTGTGTAATAAAATAGTCTCACTACCTGAATTTACAATTTCTAAAATATGGCTATTCTCAATAACAGTATCTCTTTCAAGAATGACTTCATTTCTTTCAATTGGAACTAACTCTCCAGTATCTTCATCAACAAAATCATCAACCCAAGATTTTAACACTCTTGCAGCTAAACTTCTTCCAACAATTCTCTTAAGACCACTTTTTGTAACTTTAACTTCATCAGCTAAATTAAAAATCTCTAAAATATCCCTGTCACTTTCATAACCAATAGCTCTTAATAGAGTGGTTACTGGTAATTTTTTCTTTCTATCAATGTAAGCATACATAACATTATTGATATCAGTAGTGAATTCAATCCATGAACCTTTAAATGGAATAACTCTTGCAGAATATAATTTTGTTCCATTTGAATGAAAACTTTGACCAAAGAAAACACCAGGAGATCTATGTAATTGGGATACGACAACTCGTTCTGCACCATTAATAACAAAAGTTCCTTTTGGAGTCATAAAAGGGATATTTCCAAAATAAACATCTTGAATAATTGTTTCAAAATCTTCATGTTCTGGATCAGTACAATATAACTTTAATTTAACCTTTAGGGGTACTTTAAAAGTTAAACCTCTTTGAATACATTCTTCTATAGAATAACGAGGAGGATCAACTAAATAATCAATAAATTCTAAAACAAAATTATTTCTTGAATCAGTAATTGGAAATAACTCAGTAAAAGTTTTATATAACCCTTCATTTCTTCTTTCTTCTAAGGTTGTTCCTGTTTGGAAAAAAGATTGAAAACTAATCAATTGAATATCTAAAAAATCAGGATAATCAACACGATTATCAATTGAAGCAAAATTAATTCTTGGAGATAAAGTATTTTTAGTCAAAGCAAATGTATTTTTTAATTACAAAAAAGGGTTATACAACAAAAAACAAAAAAGGGTTTAAATCTTACATTAAATAAGATTTAAACCTGAAAAGAAAAATGCTTATTTTAACTCAACAACAGCACCCGCCTCCTCAAGAGATTTTTTAATCCCTTCAGCTTCATCTTTACTTACTCCTTCTTTAACAGCTTTTGGAGCACTATCAACAATATCTTTTGCATCTTTTAATCCAAGACCAGTTAATTCTTTAACTGCTTTAACAACTTTTAATTTTGAAGCTCCAGCTTCTTTAAGTATTACATCAAATTCTGATTGTTCTTCACCAGCGTCTGCATCTCCAGAAGCTGCTGCTGGTCCAGCCATTGCAACTGCTGCTGCTGCTGGTTCAATTCCATACTCATCTTTTAATATAGTAGCTAATTCAGTTACATCTTTTACTGATAGATTAACTAACTCTTCTGCGAACTTTTTTAAATCTGCCATTTTTTTATTTATTTATTTATTAATTATTTAATGTTGGAAGCATTATTTTTTTATTCTTTTCTTTCAGATAGTGTTTTTACAATACCAGAAAGAATACTACTACTTGATTGTAATGATGATACTACATTCTTTGCAGGAGATTGTAATAGCATAATAATATCTGCAATAAGTTCATTTTTAGTCTTAAGTTTCTCTAAAATTGATAAATTGTTATCACCAATATAAAATTCATCTTCAATATGAGCAGCTTTAAGAATTGGTTTTTCAGATTTTTTTCTAAAATCTGTTATAACTTTTGCTGGTGCTTTTGGGCTATCAGAAAACATTAAAGAAGTATTACCTTTTAAAACATCATCTAACTGATCAAAATTGGTAGCATTTTTATCAAAAGCTTTTTTTAATAATGTATTCTTAACAACCTGAATAGAAACGTTCTGCTTGTAACACATTCTACGTAAACTACTACTTTGCTCTGCTGTTAAGCCTGAAATATCAGCTAGATAGAAATTTTTATTTTCTTCTAGCATCTTATTTAAGACATCTATTAATTGATTTTTTTCTTTCTTATTCATTATTTAAATTCTCTTAGTTTTGTATAATATGGTTAGTATCGACAGATATTCCCACACCCATAGTGCTTGAAAGTGTTATACTTTTTATATAAATACCTTTAGAAGAAACAGGCTTTAATTTATTTATTGTTTGTAGTAATTCATCAGCATTTTCTGAAATTTTCTGAGAATCAAAAGAAACTTTACCAACAGATGCGTGAATAATACCAGTTTTATCTACCTTAAAGTCAATTTTTCCTTTCTTAACATCTGTTACAGCTTTACCAATATCAAGCGTTACAGTACCNGATTTAGGATTAGGCATTAAACCTCTTGGNCCTAATACTCTACCTAATGCACCGAGCTTACCCATGACAGATGGCATAGTAATAATAACATCAATGTCAGTCCAACCACCTTTAATTTTNTCAATATANTCGTCNAAACCAACAAAATCAGCTCCTGCTTCTTTTGCTTCTTCTTCTTTATCGGCACTAACTAATGCTAATACCTTAAGAGTTTTTCCAGTTCCGTGAGGAAGAGATGCAACTCCTCTAACCATTTGATTCGCTTGCTTAGGGTCAACACCTAATCTAACAGCAATATCAACAGATTCATCAAATTTAACTTTAGAGCAATCTTTTACTATAGAAGATGCTTCATCTAATGAATATGTTTTTTCTAAATCAACCTTTGAAAGTACATCTTTTCTATTCTTACTAAGCTTAGTCATATAATTTATAAATAAATATTAATTTTCTTTAGGCATACTGCCCTTAACCTTGATACCCATACTTCTTGCTGTTCCAGCAACCATACTCATTGCTGATTCGATTTTAAAAGCATTTAAATCTGTCATCTTATCATCAGCAATAACTTTTATTTGATCCCAAGTCACAGTAGCAATCTTTTCTCTGTTAGGAGCTCCAGAACCTTTCTTTTTCTTAGATGCTTCTAATAATTGAGATGCAGCAGGAGCAGTTTTTATAACAAATTCAAATGATTTATCTGCATAGACTGTAATCACAACAGGAACTATCTTTCCTTGCTTCTCTTGAGTTCTTGCGTTAAACTGCTTGCAAAACTCCATAATATTAACACCTTTCGCTCCTAATGCAGGACCAACAGGAGGAGCAGGATTTGCACTACCACCTCTAATCTGTAACTTAATAATACCCGTAATTTCTTTTGCCATATTTTTATATTTTTTCTACCTGCATAAAATTCAATTCTAATGGTGTTTTTCTTCCAAAAATCTTTACCATTAATTTTAGTTTTTTCTTTTGTTCATCAATATTCTCAATTTCTGCATGAAAAGAATTAAATGGACCATCAATAACCTTAACACTTTCACCAACAATAAACGGTATACTTACATGTTCATCTGTAAGAGCCATTTCATCAACNCTTCCTAAAATCTTATTAATCTCNCTTTTTCTCATNGGTACTGGAACACCACCTTTTGTTGCCCCAAGAAAACCTAAAACATTAGTAATATTTTTAAGAATGTGTGGTACTTCACCAGATAAATTCGCTTCTACCAACACATAACCAGGAAAAAAATTTCTTTCCTTACTAACTTTTTTTCCATTTCTAATTTGATAAACCTTTTCAGTTGGAACAAGAATTTTAGATACTTTATCTTTCATTTTAAGTCTATCTATTTCTTTTTCAATGAAAGCCACAGTCTTTTTCTCTTTACCTCCCATCACTCTAAGAACGTACCAATCTTTGTCTTTAATTTCTTCTATTGCTTGATCTTTAGTTTCTTCTATTGCTTGATCTTTAGTTTCTTCTATTGCTTGATCTTTAGTTTCTTCTATTGCTTGATCTTTAATTTCTTCTATCATATTCTATAAATATTAATTAAAAAAACTATAAAAAATCTTCATAAGATTACTAAAAACTGAATCCATAAAATAAATAATAAGTGCAATAATTATTGTTGCAATAGCAACAACAATAGAACTATTTTGTAACTCAGACCAAGTAGGCCAAGAAACCTTGTTTACCAATTCGTTAAATGAATCCTTTATATATAATCCTATTTTTGACATTTTTCTTTATTCTAATAAGTGTTGCACGGGTGGAGAGACTCGAACTCCCAGCCAATGGTTTTGGAGACCACTACTCTACCAATTGAGCTACACCCGTTTAAATAACAAAAGGAAGATTTTTCAATCTCCTTTTGTTATAAAAACTAATTTATAATTACAATATTTTTGTAATCTGTCCAGCTCCAACAGTTCTACCACCTTCTCTAATTGCAAACCTTAAACCTTCACTCATTGCAACAGGACTAATTAATTCAACAGTAATAGTTAAGTTATCTCCAGGCATAACCATTTCTGTTCCAGAAGGTAAAAATATCTCACCAGTAACATCTGTTGTTCTAATATAAAACTGTGGACGATACTTATTATGAAACGGTGTATGACGACCTCCCTCTTCTTTTTTAAGTATGTAAACTTCAGCTTCAAATTTTCCGTGTGGCTTAACAGAACCTGGTTTACAAATTACCATCCCTCTTTTAATATCTGATTTTTCAATACCTCTTAGTAAGATACCAACATTATCACCAGCTTCACCTCTATCAAGAATTTTTCTAAACATCTCTACACCAGTAACTGTAGAAGCTAATTTTTCAGCACCCATTCCGATAATATCAACAGAATCACCAGTATTTGCAACTCCAGTTTCAATTCTTCCAGTAGCTACAGTACCTCTACCAGTAATAGTAAACACATCTTCGATAGGCATTAAAAAAGGTTTTTCATTATCTCTCACGGGTTCAGGAATCCAAGAATCAACAGCAGCCATTAATTCTACTACTTTTTCTGNCCATTCAGCTTCACCATTTAAAGCACCTAATGCAGATCCAGTTACAATCGGAGTGTTATCACCATCGTAGTCATAAAAAGAAAGTAATTCTCTTACTTCCATTTCAACTAATTCAAGTAACTCTTCATCGTCTACCATATCTGCTTTATTTAGAAACACTACAATACTTGGAACACCAACCTGACGAGCAAGTAAAATATGTTCTCTTGTTTGTGGCATAGGACCATCAGTAGCAGCACATACAAGAATTGCACCATCCATTTGAGCAGCACCAGTTACCATGTTCTTTACATAATCGGCGTGACCAGGACAGTCAACGTGAGCATAATGTCTATTTTCTGTTTCATATTCAACATGAGAAGTATTTATAGTTATACCTCTTTCTTTTTCTTCCGGCGCGTTATCAATCGTGTCAAAATCACGAACTTCAGCACCACCTTTTTCAGCTAAAACCTTAGTAATCCCNGCTGTTAAAGTTGTTTTTCCATGGTCAACATGACCAATAGTACCAATGTTCAGGTGTGGCTTGGTACGATTAAAATTTTCTTTTGCCATTTTTGTTAAATTTAATTAATAATATTATTACACATTCTTTTTCTGTACATATCTATCTACACAAACTACTACTACTTTTACTTTTTAGAGCCAATGACGGGAATTGAACCCGTGACCTCTTCCTTACCAAGGAAACGCTCTGCCTCTGAGCTACATCGGCTAGTAAAGTATTGAGCGAGAGACGGGGCTCAAACCCGCGACCCTCAGCTTGGAAGGCTGACGCTCTATCAACTGAGCTACTCTCGCATTACCATAAAACGGTGTGGGGAGAACAGGATTCGAACCTGTGAAGGCGTAGCCAGCAGATTTACAGTCTGCCCTCGTTGACCGCTTGAGTATCTCCCCTAAACTGAAAAAGAGCCGATGGAGGGACTCGAACCCACGACCTGCTGATTACAAATCAGCTGCTCTAGCCAGCTGAGCTACATCGGCTTATTCTGTTCACCTAATATAAAGAACAACATCCATAAAATGGGCTGCAAATTTATTAAATTTTTAATATAAACAACAAAAAAATATGTTTTTTTTACTACTTATATTTAAGAAAAAATCAATAAGTATATTTTAAACATTATTTTAAAGTATTTGACATAAAAAAGATGAATTATAAAAAAATCATGATCTTGGATGAGCTTGCTTGTATACTGCCTTTAATTTTGCAATAGAATTATGCGTATAAACCTGAGTAGCACTTAAATTAGCATGACCTAATAATTCCTTAATAGCATTTAAGTCAGCACCATTATTTAGCATATGAGTTGCAAAGGAATGTCTTAAAACATGAGGACTTTTCTTTTTAGCACTAGAAACTAAAGAAATATACTTATTTACAATACGATATATTTTTTTTGGATATAATTTATTTTTATCTTCATTAGTAAACAGATAATTATCTAAATTATAATTTTTTACAAATAATTTAATTTCATTTAAAATAGAATAAGCTAGAGGAATAATTCTTTCTTTATTTCTTTTACCTAAAACTTTCAAAGAAGAATTTATATAATCAATATCTTTTAAACTAATATTTAAAAGCTCAGTTAATCTTATACCGGTAAAATAAAAAACCTCTATAATTAATTTATCGCGATGGCCACAAAAATTATTTTCAAAAAAATCTTTATCAAGAAGCTCATTAATATTAGATTTCTCTACAAATACTGGAAGCTTCTTTGAAATTTTAGGAGTAATTATTTTTAATGTAGGATTATGTGTAGAATAATCAGAAATTTCCAGGAATCTATAAAAAGATTTTAAAGCAGAAATTTTCCTATTAATACTTGAACTTTGCAAATCAGATTCAACTAAACTTGAAATCCAACTTCTTACAATCTTAAAATCAACTTTATTTGGATTAGTAATAGAAAAATTATTAAACAAGAAAATATTAAATTGAGCTAAGTCAGTCTTATAAGAGGTAATCGTAAGATCTGAATATCTCTTTTCAGATTTAATATAATTTAAAAATTCATCTATATACATTGAAAAAATTCAGTTAAGACAAATCTAACAATAAAATTTAAAAGAAATTAAAACAGTATTTAATCCATATCTCTTAACATGTTCTCAGAATAAACTGCTTTCTGTTTTTGAACACGTAATCTTTCTGACTTTTTGATATATTGTTTTCTTGATCTAACTTGCTTTAATGTACCGGTTTTTAAAAATTTTCTTTTAAAACGCTTTAAAGCTCTATCAATATTCTCTCCGTCTTTTACAGGTATTACTAGCATAAATTTGTTTAATTTGGATTGCAAAAATATAAATATCCTTTACATTAACAAGCATAAACAGAATATTATTTAAGAATAAAAATAGTAATGATGTTAGTTAATTAAAAAGTTTAGGTATTTAATTTATTATTTAAATA
>JGI24540J26637_10000067_pt1 | contig 34151 bp, 33 predicted proteins | sample NorSeaMetagenome_FD_26637 | JGI IMG/M metagenome (IMG submission 26637)
GGTTCAAAAATATGAACGTATTTAACATCAAATAAATCAATGCCTTCTTTGAAACCACTATCTAAAACAATAATTCTTATTTTATCACCATTAATATTTCCGGGTCGCGAATTAAATGTATCAAGAACTGTTTTTTTTAGTTTTTCATTGTAAGTTGTTCCTCTATATATGGTATTAGAGGATAATAGTGCAAAATTTGATTGGTTGTTCGGGATATCTAAATATAATTGTAAAAGTTTTTTGGATTTTTTGCGTGCTTTAATGACATGGTTAAAACCATTTGCCGCCAATGCCGAAGCTATGATTTTTGCGCCATAACCACCTTCTTTAACGTCTGAAAATATAAAATGTTTGAATTTTTTACCGTGATTACGCTGGTCTTCAGCGTCTATTAGTTTTATATTATTTAATAACTGAATCATTTTAGGTGATGTTTTAACCATTTCTTCATTCAATACTTTCTTGTTAAAAGCAGCGTCATCAAATTTATAGATGCCATAAATGCTACTAAAATTAGCAGTTTTACGCATACAAGTAAACATTTTGTCTCTGGCTTTCTTGGTGGCTTTTATGGATGATGCTTTATATTTAGGAGTTTTTGTTTTGCCTTTCGTATAGCAAAAATTTTTGTCTTTATAACAAGATAGTACACTCGTGAATTCGTCTTTTGGAAAATCACTATTTTTATCAGGGTGGTTTCTTATTAAAAATTCTTTTGCATCTTCTCGATTTTGTATGTTATACTTACACATAATTGATTGACACCCGACATTCATTTTTATTATATATATGCTAAATATTTAAAAATTGATTAAAGTATAATAAAATTATATATATCTACGTCTGATTATAGATATGATAATTCATTTTAAAAAAGCAAAAAGATGTCAATGTAGCAATATATCAAATAGATACATTTGCTCTAACAAATCTAAAACATTATACTCAACAGGGGTCAAATTATATTGTTTGACCCATTATCGTTATCGCATGGGTAGTTATGCTACCAGAATACAATCTGTTTATAGAGGAAGTCGATCTCGGAGGGTAATAAACAACATTTATAGACGGGTTCCAGATGATTTACAGCGTATTATTTTATATCATATAAGGCGCGAGACATATGATAGGAAATATTTAAAGGTTATAAAAAATATTATCAAAAAAAAAATATCTTGTTTGGAAGATGATATGTTTAAGTCTTGTGAGTTGACAAATAGAGATATGAAAGACTATATAATAGATAACGAAGATTCAGTATTGGAATGTTGTCGTTTATACAATAAATATTATGAGATATTGGGTGATAACACTTCACATAAAAAACTTATAATAAAAATAATAAGGAAGTTGCAGCGTATTACACACGATTGGGTTGTGCGTATGGGAAATTTTGATATATATGAAACAAAAATATGTAAAATATATGTTGCTATGGAATGGATAATTCAGGGTACGAACTATATTTAATTATCTATTTGATACAAATTCAAGTAGCTTATTCATAAGCTGATGATAAAAATTGTTTTCAACAAATAAACTTTTATTTGTTTCTTCATTACCATGAACGATAATTACATGTTTTTTATCAATCATATCATATGTGTTAAGCCATGTATCATAATAATGATAGTAATTTTGTATATAAGGCAATGTAATGTAATTAGTGGCTATGTCTCTTTTATTAATTCTGTTAAGACATGCGTCTGGTTTAGTTCTAATATATACAAATTTCATGTTATCAAGATAATGGAGGTGTTGAGAGTACAATTTATTATATAATTTGAAATATTCATTTTCATCAATGTAATCATAGTCATCTCGTATCATTTTACCGAAGACTTTTTTATCAGACAGTATTGAGCGTTCGGTGAATATAATATCATAATTTTTATCAATAGCATCTTTTAGTTTAAATATGCGGGTGATATAGGCATTTAGTTGAAATGATAAATCGTAATAATCAGTGATTGATTGGACAATGGTTTTTGGTTCGTATATAAAACATATTTTCAAATTTTTTGAAAATAATGTATCTGAATTATGCTTTACATATCTAAAAATAGACGATTTCCCAGAACCAATATTACCTTCAAATGAAATAATAAGTGGTTGATTCTTGGTAGACATTGTCTATTATATATGTATATAATAAAATTAAAATTTATTTATTCAATTTAAAATTAAATATAATTATAATTATAATTAGATATAAAGGGTTATAGTATAGTATATATAATAGCGTGGTGGTTGAATATGGTTCTGCTATTATATTTAAGTGCTGATGCCCGAGTGGTCTAAGGGGTACGACTCAAGTTCGTATGGTGAAAACCTCGTGGGTTCGAATCCCACTCAGTGCAATTATGCTATTCATATTTATAACTTTATTTTAAAAATAAAGTTATATTCAAAAAATTTTTTTATCAATATAGATAAAATATGGGAGATATATTCGCAAAAAGATTACTACCGGAATATTGGGAAGGATTTGAATTTGACGCATATAATTATTACATAGATAAAATGTCTGTTAATCTAGCAGACTTGGACAGTGTAATATTAGAGTATTCGGGGCGCGATATAATAGTTATATCACATCCGATATATTTTTGTCCGGACAGATATGATTCTGGCGACAAATATCCATTTGCAAAGAAATTATACTATTATGTAAAGGTCCCTTATACTGGGTTGACTATCAATAATTTATTTATTCAAATAAATAAACAGAGCCGAGAATATAAAAGCGATTTTATAAAAGATCTAGATATTTATTCAGCATACAATTACTATATAGAAGATTTATCTGAAATTACAAAAATCGAGTATAGGTTGATGTGTAGAGTTTGGGTCATCGATACTGATTGATAAAAAAAAACAAAATTAGTTTTTTATCGGAATATGTTATTCTTAATATTTACTCAATATTGAGGGCTGGTTGACGAATTGGCTTGGGTGGTTCGCGATGAACCTCTTCTGGGTATGATTCTGGGACAGAATTATCAGACGGGGCATGGCTAATATGACGATTGGAACGAGTGAGTGGTGGGGGCATACGAAGCGCGGGTGCAACTGGGGGAGTAGATGACTGTGATGCCCTACGTTCAACTTCTAGAAATTCAAATGGTTCGCTACTACGATGGCGCTTTACCATAGAGGCTGCACCACGATAAACCGATTGCATCTCCCCGGGTGTTTCCGAATAATTAATTGCTTGTCCTTCAACGATTCCAATATTGCTTGCCTCAAGAATTGCGTCCTGATTGGCAGCGAGATAAATTACCTTGATATTATACTTACTATCGGCAGCTTGAACCAGTTTCTTAATAGTGGAATGTGTGTATGACCGACTACAATTTTCAAGTCCATCGGTTACAACATAAATAGTACAACAGTCATAAGCAGCGGGATCAAGTAGCTTCTTCTCCATAAAGTATGAAAGCGTATTACCGATTGCATCAAGTAGCGCTGTCTGTCCACGAGGAACAAATTGCCGCGCTTCAAGAGGACGAACATTTGAAAGGGGGAGCGACCGAAACAGTAGGATTTCCTCATTATCGAACAACTTTACAGATACATTAATCTTTGTGTTCTCTTCTTTCTCCTCGCGTAGAACATCAAGGGTAGCATTAAATCCTCCCACTGAATCAATGACCTTACCACGCATCGATCCCGAACGGTCCATAATAGCAACGACTTCCTGAATCATAGTAGCAGACATTATTTTATTTTTATACACAATTATATTATTTTTACGATATAATCAATTTTTTTTTATTTTTTTTATTTTTTTTTATTTTTTTTTATTTTTTTTTATTTTTTTTTATTTTTATATTTTTTTCAAATATAGTTTAGATATTAAATTATAATGAAACTCTTTTGATGGTGAAAAATTATCAGAAACTAAAGTAAATAATAATTATTTAATCCAATAAACAGAGGTAATTGAACCAATACGGCATGAATGATTGCTTTTATATTCCCGGAATTAAATTGATTACATCTCCATGAAATAAATGAAATTAATGTAATAACCCCTACTTGGGGTTGTGCATGTGGAAACATATTGACATATAATGTAAAACAAACATTACATGTTGCGTCTAATAATCGTAATTTATTTTTAATTGGAAGATAAATAGCAAATGCCACATGAGTTAATAACCCATTAAATGCTATAATGTATCCAATCCAACTATTGGTAATAATAAACAACAAAACAGATATACTCAATGCTACTTCTGGCCATAATATTTTCATAATTATTTGATTTGAGATATTTTAGTAATTATTTGATTTGAGATATTATCAATTTTATAAAAAAAAACATAAAAAGTAATTTATAAAAGTTTCATTTTTAATCAACTACCCCACAAGAATATCTGGTTTCGTTTCCTCGGTATACATAGCGTTCACTGTCAGCACCGAAACCAATCATCCTTCCGCGGTAACCATGACCGCTGCCCATAATATTGGACATGCCATTGCTGCCAGCGCGAGTGCTGCTCTCGCAACATGTATAGCATCCACATCCAGATCCAGATCCAGATCCAGATCCAGATCCAGATCCAGATCCAGATCCAGATCCAGATCCAGATCCAGATCCAGATCCAGATCCACGCCCACATCCACGCCCACATCCACGTTTACCAATGCATCAATATTGGTGAAAGTCATTTAGTTTACCTACCTTGTGGTGATATTGTTTTATTTCTTGGTTCGTTTATTTGTTTTTGATATATAAATATATCTTATTTATATTCAATTTTTTACACATATATAAAAAAATATATTGCATATACTTTTTTATTTTTTCTTTAATCGACCAATTATAGAAGAAGGCAGGTGAGGTAACGTGCCACCTATCTACGGACGGTGGTGCATCGCGTCTTCCTCTGTGTTTGCCTCAATCATCGCGTTGGCATCCATTTCAGCCACCTCTGCATCCACTGCCACCTCAATCATCGCGCTGGCATTCATTTCAGCCACCTCTACATCTACTGCCGCATCGATTGCAATATCGGTATCCATTTCCGCCACCTCTGCATTCACTGCTGCATCGATTACCGTGTCCATCATTTGGTTTATTTGCTTTTTATAAATATAATGACTGATACTTTTCGTTTTCAATTTTTTTACGTGTAACATAATTTGACTTATAGTTTAAATTTGTTTTTATTTGTTCTCTCCAAAAATAAAAAAGGAATTTTATAATCACTTTTTTATTTTTGGAGAGAACAAATAATTTAGTCATTGATGTTTGAGAATATTGGTTGCCAACTCACTGTTACTCGAAGGTTATGCCCCCGGTCGGAAACAAGATGTTCTAAGGTTTCTCGATAACTCAATTGGTGTGCTATTTTAGAAATGACGTCAATCATATCATCGGGGAGATCATAATAACAGGGCATTATTGGTTTTTGTTATTATTGTTTTTTTTATTTCTATATAATTACTGTATCAAATAAATACTACCATTCAATTTTTTTATATCTAACAAAAGAGTATAAAATATAGAACTGTTCCGAATTATTTATACTGTCTTGTATTTTTCTTCTATTTTTTCTAGAAATAACTCTAAATTTTGAGAGACTGTTAAATGACCATTACAAATCATCTTGATAGTTTTCCTGTTCTCTCCACTCTTTTTATCATATATAAAACTGTGTTTAGAATCGGTTTGTTTTAATGATATATATTTTGGCAATACGAATTCCTGTATGTTAAGAGAAGAAGGAACTACGCTTGATATTTCATTATCAATTTCACGGTTTTCAATATCCAATAGTATGGTTTTAATCTGTTCTAATTTATCAAGTATAGAAACCTTATTAGATTTACTTGATGTATATATTTTATTGGATTTTGTTTTTGGATTTTTTTCTATCTTGAAGAACTCCCTGTATAATTGCTTCTCTTTGTTATAGCATTCTTTGTAATAAACGACGTATTTCGGTATCATATTCTCTGTAATACCACCAGGCAATTTAATAGCATTAGATTTTCTATTGCGCTTGGAAGAATCTTTAACAATTAATAAATTATTGGATAAATCCATTATACTTATAAAATAAGTTATTTTTAACTAAAGCAATTTTATATTTATATTAAATATAATAAATATAAATTTTAATCAACATTCACCATGTAAAAAAAGATGAGAACTATAAAATTTATTAATTGACGGTATAAATAGTAATATGTTACAGTCCATGTTGAGTTACCCTAATTGCTAACGCTGGGCCCAAGCGTGTGTCAGTGAAACACGACCCGGTTCCAATACATGCGATATAACAAAAAAACTATTTATGATTTATGATAATATAATTATTCGTATGATACTACGAGATTATACTATAACTTATAATAGAGATTTATATTTAAATCAATTGCCTTAATAATATTTTATTATAAACCCAACCGTGATACCTCCGAGACAGAGCGATGATGTGGTAGCGAGTAATCTAAGTTTATTCCGTGCGTTACCCGAGATTCTAAACATAATATATATTTATATTATGAATTAATGTTTAAATTATTTTAAAAAAAAAGGATGGTTATTTCAGCCTATTCATAAATGTGTATCTATTCAGTATCGAATATATAAGTTATCTCGCCATATAATTCTATACTCTTTTTAAGCCTTCATTTATATCATATATCGGTATCATTTATTATGTATTAATTCATAATATTATAGTTTATAATATGAATTAATCTTTAAAATATTTTTTTTTTATTTAATTATATAATTTTTTTGTTAGTTAAACTTAATTCGAATACGCTAACCCACCCATGCCACTCATAATGCGGAGAACATTGTAATTGACGGCGTATACACGGACTTTGGCGGTATTGGTACCAGTGACGGTAGCATTAGACAGAACAAGCTGTAGAGTAGCATTGTCAATGCGCGAGAAATTGCAGGTGCCCGATGGCTGGTGCTCCTCGGGGCGTAGCGCGAAAGAGTAGACATTAATGCCCGAATCAGGGGCACGGGTGTGGTGCTGGTAGGGCTGAACCAGGTCGAAGTAGGTGCCCTCACGCTCCGAGAAGCGATCTTGGCCATTGAGCTGCAGCTTGGCGACAATGACTGGGTTCTCGCCCCAGCAGTGCATGTCGAGGGCAGTCTCAGCCAGGACGAATGTGCCCGCATCAGATACGCTCGCCTGATTCGCATCGCCAACAGGGTTAACTGAAGTTTCGGCGGAGAATGGGTCTTGGAAAAACCCAGAAGAGTTAATAACCGCATTTTCACCGCTGGTGGTGCTACCACCACCGAAAGCATGGACGGCGTTGGGTAGAGCATCAAAGGCATCGGTGTAATTGAAAGGCTGCGCGCCCATAAGGTGGTTAAGGTGACTTTGGGCAACGAGAGACGAACAATAGTCAACATTGGCATCGGGCTGGACAACCCAGACCAGCTCCTTGCATGGGTGATTTAAATTGAGCTTGATTTTGTTGGACGACGAACCAACCGACTCATCGCCAGTGAACTGAAGCTGCTCAATGAGGTATTCATGGGGGTTCTGTGCCATACGGCGACGCTCGTCGGTGTCGAGGAAAATGTAGTCAACGAACAGAGACGCAGCAGCGAGCGACTGCTTGTAGGCATCAGGGACCTTTGAGCCTTCGCCGTTGAGGCTGCCGACAGCCCACAGGCACTCCTCAATATTACGGATGTCAAGGTTAATCTTGACCTCGTGATACTGGAGGGCGATGAGGGGGAGGGCAAGACCGGGATTGCGGCAATACCAGAACTGAAGGGGAACATACAGAGTAGTCTCGGGCAGGGCATTGCGTGGGGCGCATACCTGGCGGACACTGTTGGCGGAGCAGGGACCATCAACCTCGGCGAAGCCGGGGTCGCATATGTATGTTAATTGGGTTGTGTTACCAACCATCTTGAAGTAACCACGCTCCTGCTCTTTGGATAGGGTCAGCTGATTCCAGATGTGCATCCAGTCGCCGTATTGACGATCGATGCGCTGACCACCAATCTCAACCTCGACCTGCGAGATGAGCTGCTCACCGGGGAAGTCTAACCATCTGGCGTAGACGCCTTCTCCAGCGCCGCTGGAGGCGAGTGACTGACCAATCTCTGGGAGAGTGATCTGTAAGTATGTGCGGTAGGCAAGGTCACCATTGCGCGAGATAGTGCAGGTTACACGGCGACCGAAATCGGCCTGACCGTTGAAAGTCTGCTCAATGGACTCCATCGCAAAATTGGTGTGGCGACGGTAAGTCACTTTCCAGAATGTAATCTGGGGATTACCAGTAAGGTAAACATCTTGGGCCCCGTAGGCAACTAATTGCATAAGTCCTCCAGCCATTTTTTATAATATGGCTGGAGAAAAAAAATTTAAGTATCTATTAATTAATTAATTAATTAATTAATTAATATTTTTGATTAAATATTATATAAATTTAATTCAAATAAGAATACTATTATCGGGTATGAATAAAACAACTGAAAAAAATGTTACTTTGGATAAAAAACACAGCGAGATGTTAGAGGAATTCAAATATAATCAAGAAATATTAATCCCTAAATATATTACTGAAATAGACAAATTAAATAGATTCCTAAACAATTCAAAAAATAAAACCAAATACGAAAAAATTGAAATCACAGAAAATAGAATAAAACTCCTGCGGAACAAAATATATATGCTATCAAAGAATAAAAAAGACTACATGTTAAACAACTCTAAATATATTTTCAATTATTTTGAAGATAAGAAAAACATAAATAGCAATGAAACCAACCTTGAAATCAACAATAGCAAGATTAATCAATTTTTTTATCTGGATGAGAAGATTGAAACACAGATACAACCCAACGATGAGCGTATAAATATTATTGATAAGTATTTTTATAATATAAATAATTCATGCATAAATTATGATAATTACTGTTTTGCTTCTGATATATGTAGTTTCTGTAATAAAGGCGAGATGGTATATGCCGAAACAGAAGGGACATGTATATGTAATAACTGTTCAAGGTCAGTTAAATATTTGATTGAAAATGAAAAACCGTCTTATAAAGAGCCACCCAAAGAAGTATGTTTTTATGCTTACAAAAGAATCAACCATTTAAGAGAGATATTAGCACAGTTTCAAGCAAAAGAAAGCACACATATTCCATCAGAAGTATTTGAAAATATAAAGACACAAATTAAAAAAGAGAGATTAGCAACTAATGAGTTATCAAACAAAAAAACAAAAGAGATACTAAAAAATCTGGGATACAACAAATATTACGAGCATATACCATATATAAAAGATAAATTGGGTATAAAACCACCAGTAATGTCACAAGAATTAGAGGAAACACTGTGCAATCTTTTTATGGAAATACAAAAACCATATTCTAAATATTGTCCCATAGATAGGGTTAATTTCTTAAATTATTATTACACGCTATATAAATTGTGCGAATTATTGGATGAGAAAAAGTTCATGCCTTTTTTTCCCATGTTAAAAGACAGACAGAAAAAGGTCGACCAAGACGCCATCTGGAAATTAATATGTGCTGATTTAGGTTGGTTATATATACAAACTGTTTGACATTGTCTTAAATAATAATAATTATTTGAATAATGTCAACTTTGAGAACTTTAAATATCCTCTGAACGCAAATCTAAAGATAGATTTTATAATTTCTATTTTTACCTGGAATGAATGTAAAATCTTGTATTGGCAGTGTTGTTTCGACTCTCCAGTGTCTATTTCTACCACGGATCAATATTTTATCGTGTGATTTAATTTTTAGTGTATTGTATAAAATCGTAAATTCTATGTATAAATTTTTCAGTATATTTTCTTCAGATACGGTTAATTTCGTTCTTTCCATATATAATGAACTGTTATTTATAAATGGAAATATGGGATGTTTGTCAATTTTTATTTAGAATAACACAAAAACAGTTATCATATTTTTAAGTTTCAAAAACGTGTTATATTAATTAATATTAATATTTCAGAATATTAAGAGTAGTGGCATAATCTGCAACTATCACACTACAGATTACCATAGCTAGTATTAGCAATTCTGGTGTAATTGTACAAATAATTATAGATGACATGGGCCAAATAACAGAGTGAATACCACGTGGGGGTATCGGTGGATACATAATATCATTTTTAATTTCCGCGTTTAATTCAATTCTAAGATTACCATAACGCTGTTCCATTGCTTTTAAATTGTCCATATATTTTATTGTTATTTCTCTATGTCGTTTTTGTAATTCTTTTGTCGCGAGCATATACCTGTTAACTGAGGTGAGAATAAAAGCATCATTGGGTGTTTGTGAAGTTAAAAACTCTGTAATGTATTTTTCAATATTAGTGACGCGATACTCTAATGTATTGATATCACTCCGTTCAAGGTTCAATTGATGTTTGGTTTGAAAATCATAAATAGCATTCATATTATTCATATTATACTTTATTTATTGTAAGCGGCATTTAAGTAGTTCCAATATATATATATATAATGAAAAGTTGTTATCAATATAAAAGATGTTAATATGTTCCATATGAGCGAGAAATGATAAATTGTTCGCGTAAATATTGTTATCCTAATTATTATAATTCAAAAGCATATGGATTGTGGTGTTCAAAAACAGGGGAATTTGTAATATGAATAAATATAAGAATACAAAAAAAATGACAAAAATTAGAAATAAACATATTCCATATTTTTTGATCCATTCAAAAAAGTTCCTTATAAAATATTGAAAAAATACAAAAATTAATTCACCAATTTGAAAATAAATAAATCTTTATATAATCGATATAAAGATTTATGTGTATAATAATATATATATATGTATATATGTATCTCTCCTCATAGCTCAGTTGGTAGAGCAGTGGACTGTAATTGGTTTCAGCGGCTATCCATTGGACGCTGGTTCGACTCCAGCTGAGGAGATAATTATATTATATTATTTTTTAAATTGTATTAAATAATATAAATTTTTAGATTTAATTCAAATATCAGACGTATATTTTTAACATTTACAATATCACCTTATTTACTAAATAGGGTATTTCGATATCATTATGTTTTTGGTTTTATTTTACAATTCAATTTTTTGGTAAATTTTTTACAATTAACAAAAAAATTGAATTGTAAAATAAAAATTTATAATAATACTGTTAAATTTTTAATTAATGACAACTGGAGATATGGGTGAACCCGAACCTAAATATAACGATATATTTAATCAAGAATATCGTGATATATTTTATTTATACGCACATGGTTTGATTAATTCATACAATGAATGGTTATCCGTTGATATGTTAGATAGTGATACAGACGAAGAATTAATGTGTAAAGCACGCGATATAAAATATTATCATGAAATTTATAAACATATTGATAGATATTTTGATATTAAAGGAAACCGTTTAACAATACAGGAGGCGTTTTTAGATGATAAAGTTAAAATACATAAAGAATTATTAGAGTATGTTACAATGGAGGAATATGGAAATATAGAGCTTGATAAAATTATATACAGAATAGCGGAAATGGGGGAATTATTATATTATGATAAAAACACACTAATGTTATCTTGTATATGTGATACAAATTGTTGTAATAATAACGAAAATTATGATAACGAAAATTACATTGAAAATGATTCAATAAACAACACTCTATGAAATATTTACCGTTAGTTGATTAACTAATTTAACTAAACCATAGAAAATAACAGCGAATAAAACACTATTAAACATATATCCATTCAGATTGGGGTTTGCGTCATTACCGTATAGCGATGGTAAAATTTTTTTTATTGTTTTTCTAAATATAGGCAATTGGAATAAGAAATATAACACGGCTGTTAATAATGGTAATTGAAATTCATTAAAGAATGAATCAATACTATCAATATTCTGCTGTTTATTATTGGTTTGTGAAACAATCTCATTCTGTGATTCGTTATTTCTGATATAATCAGTATTATCGAGTTGTGGTATAAAATTGGGCTTAATCTTAACATCTGTGTGAATTTCATTAGTATTGGTTGGTATATCTCTGCTCGGCAGTCCTGTGGCACCGGCCAAAGTGGCCTGCTGTAATTGTTTAATCATTTCGTTATAATCCACTTTATTTTCATTTGATGGCTGTGAAGACATTTGTAGCATCACTGGATTTTGCATTTGTGTAGTTGACTCTGAAACTACATCGTTTTTTGTTAATATCACATTATTACTATTAGATTGAACTTGTGACGGTTGGTCGGTTCCGGGGGAACGCATATTACTGGCTGGCAATTGTGAAATTGAGGTAGTACCACTTTTTAAATTTTCCATTATAAATATTTACTATACTACATTAAATATTTATGCTCATAATTACGCAAATTCAACTGATTTAAGTTTATTTCCGCATTTTACAGCCTTTTCTCTCATTATATAACATTCATTGTTAGTTGAATCGAACGAGAATATTTGGTCTCTTACATCCTTCTGTTTGGGGCCAATAAAATTATAGCAATTTTTCCCCTCACATAATTTTCTAAAGAAAGTAGCTAACCCTAAACCTAAAATAATAGATAATATAAACCTCCCACGATCAGTATATATAATATTCTTTATTGCGGTACTTAATCCCCTACCAATCATTATATATACTGGTATATATTTATTGAACGGGTATATTATTTATTTTGGATTTATCCGGACATTTAACCTTTTCCATGGTGTATTCAAAACAATTTCCCGCTTTATCTTTATATTCCACGGTATCAATATTAGACGGTGTAGGAAATACGGATATATTTTTTTTGCTGTCATCAAAATACATAAAGATTAGTCCGGCCATTAAACTAATTAAAAAAACCTTAATATTTAATATTTTCAACATATTTCCTATCATTTATATATTAATATAAAAAAAAATTAATTGGGTTTTTTTATTACTTCTAAATCTGTCAATACATATTTATCCTGGTGTAAATATTTCATATCATCTCTAAATTCAATATAGTTATGTTTGTATTTCAAATTCAATATGAATTCGTCTAATTGTTTTAATTTATCAGTATAAACCAATATAGCATCTTTTAAATATTGGGTTTCGTTTGTTTCAGTATAAAGTTTGATAAATTGTTTATGAACGTTCTCTAATCTACTATGTTCTTCTAATTTTTCATTAATTAATTTTTCAGTTTCGGGGTTATCAACAATAGAATTATACATTGATAGTAAATTATTGTAATTATCTTGAATCGTAGACCTATCATTGTTGTATTGTTCAAATAATTCTACTGCTTTATCTTCTGTGATATATTTGAATAAGTAATCAAGTTTAGTTAAAACAATATCCTTCTTTTTATTATTCAATAATAAGTTTGTTCTTTCAACGTCTTTATTGATTAAACTAGAGTTCATTTTAACAATGGAAATATTCAAATCACATGGAGATGATGTATTACCGCAAGTAGCGCGCAGCATTTTATTGGATTCACTAAAAACAGAACCCCCTATATTACCACAGTTAACGCACTTGTATTTGTATGTGGAGGCCATTTTTTTTTTAGTATCCATTGTGTAGTCTTTAGAGTTAATTAATTTGTTAATATATGTATCTCTATGTGATGTGTATTTTTTTTTAATACTATAATAATCTTTCAGTTCTTCTAAATATTTATTGTAGTCGCTCTCCTGTATAATATCTTTTTGAAATGAATCATTCATATTATAAATTAAAAATATATTTTTCTATGTAATAAACCGGCTTCTGGGTGATTACTATAATCTGGTAAATTTGTAATCATGTTATTTTGAACTAATTTTTTATTTTCTAAATCAGTACGATTATAATACATCAATTTAGACATTATATAATTTTTATTTTCAAGATGTTTTTTATCTCTCTCTTGAACTGTGGTATTGCCTTTATATCTATAGATTAGAATTATTCCTAAAATAGAACAAAATAAAACGAATAAAGATACATTGTAAATTAATGTATAATTTCGATATTTGTAATTATTGCATTCTTTTAATACGTTCCCGAAGAAATATTTTACACCTGGCTCGATGAGTTTAGGTTTAATAACATTATTCGACTCTTTGTTTGAAGAATTATAATTTAAAAAATTATTTAAATTATTTATATTTTTTAAATCCATAATATATTAATAATTATAGTTATTTTATAAAAATATATTATACATATAGATATAATTAAGTATGGCTTCTGTCATTACTAGTGATATAGGTGAGATGAAAAATATACCATTACCAAGTGCAGGTACATCAATGATATTTTTTTTGTGTATAACTATTATTTACGGGTTCTTGGTGATATACGCAACTATTTCATCTTCAACTCTATCTAACGTAATATCAAACGCCGATAATCCAGTTTTCACTATTATTTATATCGCGCTTTTAATAATTGGTACATATTTCATAAATATAAGCATATCAAAAAAAATATGTATGGGAAACACAATACAATGGAGTTCAGTATTATTTGTTACTATTTTGCCATGGTTAATTATATTTGGTCTATTGTATTTGCTACTTGAATTATTTCCAAGTTGGATAAATCCCTTTTCAAATACTATTGGGTTTTTTGTAGTAAATACTTTAGGTGCTACACAAGCGGTTAAGGCGATATTAAAATCATCTACTATCGGCGAAGACACAACTCTAAAAAAGGCATTGGAAAACATTGAAAATAATTATTCCCGATTTATAAATGAAATAGATACAGATAAGGATAATTATTCCAAGTTCATTAAGCAGTTATATAGTGAAAATTTTATTATGGGAAATGCAAGTGATAGTGGTAAATTTGAGACGTTTCTCAATGATCCTAAATCGGTTAAATTGTTCGCATTGATAAATATAAAAACTATAGTAGGCAAATTGTTTTGGTATGTCCTCGCCGGAACACTAATTTCATCGATAAGTTATAATTTCATCATAAATATGTCTTGTGAAAAATCGTTGGACCAAACTAAACAAGAATATGCTGATTTATATGAAAACTCCAGAAACCCAGTATACGGTAAGAAATGGCAATCTTTACAAGAAGAACCAAGCGAAAGCGATAACCAGGATTATACAACTCAATTGTCAGTGTTTATAGATAAATTTAAATATACTTTTATCAGTGCATACAAGTCGGGAACAGGTGAAGTTGAATTGACCGGTCATCAAATGAGAGAGTTNGGGTTATCATATGACGAATTGCCCCACAATTCTTATATACAGATGAGCTATATGAAGGATGACATCCCTGAACAGTTATATTTTAGACCAATAGAATAGCCAGAAAAAATTAATCAATAATATCAACAATTTAGAAAATTGATATTATGAAAGGGGTATTCAATACAATAACTTTTTATAATTAGCCAAACATAGAATTGCTAAATAAGATGTTATTCCTGTAATAATAATAACTAGCCAAATAGGACATATGGTCTTATTTTTATAACCTATACCAAATTCTCTCGGTTTTCCATGCTTATCAAACATCAAACTTGGTTTTGTCAGTATTATAAATATAAATATAGCAGAAAACATAATAATTGAAACCAACGGTATATTATTTTTAACAAATGATGAAAACATATTAATATTATATAAAATAAATATAAAATTAATTATAAATTATATTTATCTAAACCATTAATATAATTTACATAGCATATGATATAATTACCTTTATTCAGTAATCATCATCTTCATCACTATCATTATTGTCGTCGTCTGGTATATTTTTCATATTATCTTCTTCGTCTTCAATTTCCTGGGCCTGTCTTTCTTCTTCTTCTAAATCCAATTTAAAAATTTCTTTATTCATTTCAGTTACATTATTGGTTTGATTTAATTTTCTCTCCTTAATTGCTTGTCTATCCATTTTATTTCTTTCGTCATCATAGTTATCGGCTACATATTTAGTTAGTCCTTTCTGTAACCCGGCACCCCAGCTTTCTAATTTGTTGTTTTTGAATATATTTTCGACTTCTCTCTCCTCGTCCGTTAAATCTTTTAAATATTGCGTGATTAAATCCTTCTCCTTCTCTTTTGAGTGTGAAATCTTTTCTTTTATTTTTTTGTATGTGTTACTCATTAAATTCGAATGGTTATTCATTATATTTAAAAACTCAAATATGTAATTTAAGATATTAGTATTAACACCCGATTCAAGATAATCAGGTGTCTCAACTATTTCTAATTTGAACTGATCGTCTTTTGTTATATTAATGTATTCATTCATAACACTGTAAAAAAAGTAAGAATACAGATACGTGATAAAATCTTTGTCAAATATACTTGGTATTTCATTATCACCTGAACTATTACTTATCTTAATTGGTGAATTATATTTGATAATTTTTATTAACTTCAAAAATATACCGAACTTGTTTTTAATTAATTTGAATACCAAATCTAAACCCGGTTTGTTGGAAAACGAATTAAGTTTTTTGTAGTATTTATCTAAAATATTTACGATATCAGTGTTATGTAATTCAGACAATAACCAATGTTTTGGTATTTTATTGATATTCATATTTTTATTCAAAATTATATTGGGGAATATATTAAGCAAATTGTATAGATATTTTTCATAAAACTCACATGTATTAATGTTTATTTCAAAATTTAAAATTTGTTCCATATTATCGCGGAAAACTTTGCTTGTACCAGGAGACTTTATTACAAATTCCATAACATTATTTTTCATTATAATATTCGCACGAGCCAGATAATTTTTGATGTCGTCCAATTCTTTTGTGTTTACATTCTCAATGCTAAATGTGTCTAATAATGTCTCTAATTTTTCAAATAGGTTTTCATCAACACTATCAGAAGTATCATATTTTTGGACTATATTTCTTAATTGTTCTATACTATTTATTATCGGGTAATCCGTATTAATAATTACTATGTTTCGTTTATTAATAACATCAAATAGGTCGTCTACCATATCTTTGCCGTATATTTTACCTTCTTCTTTCAAATATTCAACAATCTCTGATGTGTCTTTTGTACCATCATATTCAATTGGTTTATATGGACAAATATTTTTCAATTCATCGTCTATAGGTAAGTTGTTATTGAAATTACAATAATATATGAATACCTTATAAATGGTATTATCATTGTATCCCGATTTTATTTTAGGTAATATAATTTTGGTGTTCTCAGCATGATACAAAATAGATGGCGTGCTTAACTTATTTATTTTTTCAATAACACGGTTGTAATTCTTGATTAACTTATTATTTTCATCAATGCTTTTATCGTTTGCCATAAAGTAATCTATAGCATTTATACTGGAATTACAACAAGTATTTTCTAAGAAAGGAACACCTGTCAAATTTTCTAATATTATAGCATTTTCATTTACTATTTTTTGAACGCTTTCAATTATAGAATTGCTCAAATATATATTTTTGGCTAATAATATTTCTAACATGTTGTTCTTTTTGCCATTCTTATATGTATCTACTAAATCATTCTCAAATGTCTCTCCCACTGGCATACTATTATTTTTAGAAATTTTGATATCGCTTAATGGTGGTAAAAATCGATGCCAGTTGCTAATGGATAATTCATCTGGTATAATTTCATCTTTATTCAATAGTAAATATTCCTGTTTTGTTTTAATTAAATCAATAACAGTTTTATCTTTTAACAAGAACATATCCAGTAGCCCCTCTATTTTTTTAGCAATGGTCCCCGCAGATACTTTCAATATGGTATTCCATGGTTTAATGTCCGCCTTAAGTTTGCTTGCTATACACGCAACATATATGACTGTGGTTTTATCTTGGTCTCCCTCCATGGGATATCCCGAAAATGACTTAATACATCCCGGAAATGTCTTTTTGGTTTTCAAACTGGGTATGTTAATTTGAATTGTAATAATGAAATATGATAGTGTTAAAAATAGAAGCGATTGATTACACATATCTTCATATGAAAGCATGTTTTTAATTTTGGCTCCTTTTATATTCCCTGCCAATGCTTTGGACATTGCAATTTCATATTTTTGTTTCGAGGGAATATTGTTTTTTTGCATAGCAACAACACTATTAATTATAAATTCGTATTGCGTTTCAATATTAATTCCCATCATTTTTGATAATGTTGAAATTATATTTGTAATAATATACACCTCGGGGTTACTTGATAAATTTGTTTTATTCAATTTTATATTATAGTCATTATCCAATACCTCATTGGTGTTTAATTTAAATCCGGCAGCATCATAACCCTCGTCACTGGAAAAATCTATGTTCTTGATAATATAACCACTGTGTTTATCTACCCAGTTATTATTATCATCGCTAATAGTGCCCTGTTCAGCACAGATAGTATCAAGTGCTTTAATATAATTTTGTTTGCTGGAGAATGCGTTTGCCAATTTTAATAAAAACGACGGAATTAATTTAACACCGATGGAATTACAATATAGCCAATATTTATTTTCATCGCATATAGCCTCTCTTGTGAATTTAAGACAGAATTTTTTAATATATTCATTGCGTTTAATAAAATCGGGAATTCCCAACACTTTGTCTTTTAACTCTTTATATGGGGATTCGGCAATATCATATGATAGTTCCATGTAATTGCTGCGTATAACATTGTTGATATATTTATTCTTCTCGTTTTTAATTTTAATAACATTAATCAGGTAATTTTTAGCATTGTCATAGTTGATATTCAACCTTCCTTTGATTTCTTCAATGCTTAAATTATATTTTGCTTGAAAACTATCTAGTATTTTATCAATGTCTTCCTTCATATTTTTTCTGTCCAATTTTTCACCGTTCATACACTTGTCACCAATTGATATACAATCTTTGTTGACATCACATAATATTTTGTTGGAGTCAATGTGGAAATCATTTTTAAATTTTTCATCTAATACCCAGGTTGAATTCATACGAACATAAATATAATTTTTTTTAGTTATGCTATCTAAAAATATTGCGTAATCACCATCAATTACTTCTTTTCTCTCCTCGACTATCGCCTTCGCTTCCCGCAGAGCATTCTGTTTTGTTAGTTTCATAATATCCATGATTTTATCTGTCAAAAATGAGAAAAAATTATTGGTGTCCATACTGGCTCGTTCATTTGGATATTCGTTTACTAAACTATACATAGTATTATCATATATGGCATCAACAAACAATTCCCTATTATTATCATCCATCATATATTCCATTGATGTGTATTTTTTAGAGAGATAGTATTTTTCACAAGTATCATCATTATCCTCTGGGGGGATGGGTTGATTTGATTTGTTTGCCTGTGTAATAAAATTATCCAATAAATTAGAGACTATTAAATCCATAATGGTTTTATTTAAAGTAGCAGTAAAGAATTTACCACTATCAATTTCTATGAAATCGTTCAATAATTCGGATTTATCATTATATAATTTTGGGTCTATCTTGTAAGTATCATATAATTCCTGTTTAAGGTCTTTATTTATAATATCAAAGTCAAAATTATATTTAGCATTAATTTTATTTGGTTCTTTATTGATAATACTTAATAATTCACTCATAAGATCTTTATTTGCAGTATATTCTTTTTTATAGTTCGCAATATTTTCATCGAATAATTTGTTGATAAGTTTGTAATCTTTGTTATTGATGGAATACATGTCAATATTTAACGCCTGCGTATCAATAATTAATGACTTGTAATTAACATATTTATTTGCATGAGATAGATATTTAATCGCTGAACTATTTGTTGGTATAAAGGATTCCATTAACAGGTTCAATTTCTCCTCTGCGGTTTTAGTATTACTTTCTTGTATGGAAAAATTGTTAATATTATTAAATAATTTATTGTCGTGAATATTCTCGTGTGTATTTACAAATTTTTCGAATTCAGGTTCCTCCAAAATATGTTTGTTAATAACAGTATTATTATTTAACACTTGATAATAATTAAAAAAGTCAGTATTAAGATTGGATTTAGTAAATATATTTGTGTATTCTAAATTTATTTTAGAGAAGTTAAAAACTGGTAATGGTAATGTAATAAATGATATAACAGTTATTTTCTCATCTGGTGTTAAATCGGTAAAATTATATATCAGTTTATTATTTATACGATCAGATTGTAACATATTCATACCTTGATTGTAAACTTCTACGGAAAACCTATTTTTATCAATTGAGCCATCCTTAACTACATAACTGTAGAAATCATCGTATATATCATTTATTGTATGTATCTGGGTATTAACATCTAATTTCTTGCGAATAATACTATCAATGCCTGCATCGGGTGAGTGAATATTTATAGTATTATCAATAATGGATACTAGATTATTAATATATGTTTTGTAGTCATTTAGTTGTTCTTTAGAAGTCGATTTCGACCATTTATTAATGACAAAATTAATTTTTTGGATGAATTCACCCATCTTAATTGTATTGGTATGCTCTTCGTCAATATCTTCGATGTCTTCGTTTTCTTCTTCGTAAATTAACGATTTGGAGTTATAAACTACGGGAACGAGCCAGTATAATTTTTTGTTTAAATTATATAATGCATCCTTTAACGGTTTATAAAATTCTCCCTTTTTTGGTGGCATATGAGGATTATTGTTATCGTCAAAAACAGAATACAATTTTCTCAATTCTTTGTATCTGTTTAATTCTAAATTGACCTCTGCTATAAGTGTTTCATTTCTCTCTTCTGGTTTATATTTATTCAATCTGGAGTCCATATAATCACTTAACTGTGTATCTAAAGTATATCTTTTTTCATTGTCTGGAACATTTACATTATGGTAAAATTCTTCATACTCATCCTCCAATTCAAACTCATCTAATAATATTTCATTGTATACATTGTCATCTATAGGATGATTAAGTTCGTAATCCAAATAGTCTTTATTTTCTAAATTGATAAACTCGCCTGGAACATCATCACCTATAGGTATTTCGGGTGTTTCACTCGATAATACATTTTTCATATCTTTAACAACAATCTTTTCAATATTGTATTTTTCGGGAATGCCCGAAAAAGCGAAATCAATATATATAATATTAGGGGGATCGGAGACTGGTAGAATAGATATTTCAACCATATCTTCTTCTGTATTTGTGATTACCCCATTTATAATTTTTGGTAAAGGACCAGCAAAAGTAATAGATATACTTTTTCCAATAGTAATGTTATTTTGAATAATAAAACTCGGGCTTTCCTGTCTATAAAGTAATATTATATTGTCTATTGTATCATCCATCAATTTACCAATTTCTTCATCGATGTCTAGAGTAGTTGTTAAATCATCATTTAATAAAATAATTTTGGTGCGGTCAATAAATTTGATGAAAAAAATTTTCTCATTCAAATGATTATTTGTAGGGGAAATAATGCGGATAATATCTCCATATTGTAAAATAAAATTAGTATTTTCCATTATAATTATATTATATTATATTATATTTATAATAGAAAATTTGTGAAATACAATTTTTATTTGTATAAAAATTTAGATAATAAAAATTTATTATATATTGTCTATATATAAACTAAATGGAGTCTGCTCGTATGATGATTTTACATTCTCTCATTATCGGTGCAGTGTCATATTTATTAATGATATTTGCCATGGGACAAAAACAAAGTGTCGCTGAAAACAGAAGCGTATTACTATCAGCGTTAATACTGATTTATATGATTTTGTTCGGCCATGGTTTACCAACATCAATTAATAAAGATTTATTTTAAGTATATTATTACATAAATTATTATAATAATAATATATCTAATATCGTATTATATATATTTATTTTAATTTATTTTGAAACAAGTTAAAGATATATTTCTAATAATAACAATAACCCGTAATGACGAGTAATAATAATAATGAAATCAGAAAAGAAGTAAATTTAACCGATATTATAAATGTAGCAAATGATGCATATAAACAAAAAAAATATGTATATAATGACAACGAATACACTGTTATCAAATACAAGAAGGACTACTTAGAAACCTATGCAGATATGAACGACCAATATTATGACACTATATCTAAATTTCGATCGGTTATTGTCCGGAATAATAGAGTTCTAGTATTCAGTCCGGAAAAATCGCTTGGTTTTGAAAAATTCACAGCAAAGTACCCAAATACTGAGGAATGTTGGGGAGAAGATTTTGTGGATGGAACAATGATTAATGTATTTTATGATAATGTTAATAAAATTTGGGAGATTGCTACCAAATCAACTGTTGGGGGTAACATTGTTTTTTTTAATGATATAAAAAATTATGACCTATTCAATGGCGAAAACAATGATGTGCAATCCGATAATATCACATTCAGAAGTATGTTTTTTGAAAGTTGTAAATTATGTAATTTTGATTTAAACAATCTCGATAAGAAATATTCTTATTCATTTGTAATGCAACACCCATTCAATCGAATTGTTACCCCTATTCAAACCCCAATGCTTTATCTAATCAAAGTTTATGATATCGATAACACTAATTTCCCACATGTGTCTATTGTTGAAAAAAACATCAGCGACTTTATTAGTAAGCCCCCATGTGTTTTTGCTGACACAACTATCCAACTAATTAATAAATATCCCATTACCACATCATATGATGAAATTATGGCGCATTTTGAAAATCGTATGGCACCATTTCACTGTGTAGGTTCTATTATTTATAATATTGATGGAACAAGGACTAAAATTAGAAATATTAATTATGAAAATGTTCGTAAGCTGCGAGGAAACCAACCAAAACTACAATTTAATTACTATGATCTAAAGAAGGAGGGGAAAATCAAAGAGTTCTTATATTATTATCCAGAACATATAGTATTGTTCAATAAATTCAAACTGGGTTTGTTTGAATATACTAATCATCTATTTTATAATTATGTAAATTGCTTTATTAAGAAGGAGAAGCCACTCAAAGACTATGAATTCCAATACAAAAATCATATGTATAATCTACACCAACTATATAAAACAGAACTCAAGGTTTCTGGTAAAGTAGTTGATAAAAAATTCGTTATTAATTATGTCAATGGACTACATCCCGCCCAACTAATGCACGCAGTTAATTATAAATATAATTCACATACCAAACATACAATTAATAATGAGCCCGAAGACACTGATGTCGGGATGTAAGTTGTTTTAACTATCTAAAAATTCATTTTTATACATAAAATGAATTTTTATACATTATTATCATTATCATTATCATTATCATTATCATTATCATTATCATTATCATAATGACCACGATAATAATTTTCTATTATGTCTGGTATATATATATATTTTGTTGGGGGGTTATGATTTATAATGAATGATGGAGTAATAATTTGTTTAGTATTATTTTTATAATTACTATCAGTAAAACAGGTAGTATATATGTTACCCATTATAGTTTATACACTTGCGAAATATTTTTTGATTACGATAATTAACTCTATGCTTGAATTTACACAATCTTCAACCATACTAATGATTTCGTCTTTGGATAGGATATTTTTAGCAGCAATTTTGATGAAACTATCTTTATCATGGGGATGCTTTTTAAGGAAACCGACGTAATTTAACATGTTCTCCTCTTGAAAGTATTTGCTGAATAGCTTATATTCAATAATCTTACCAACAGTATAATCCTCGTTCTTTAATACGATGATATATGAGTTTTCCAATGTATCAATTGCATCACTAATTAAATCTGGTTCATTTTTTAAAGATTCTAGGGTAGTGTATAACTTTTGAATAAGAATGCCTGTAGCAGAATCCATTAGTTCAAAGTTAGTATAAATGCCAACTGTCTCAATTACAAAATCATAACTATTATTTTTAAACATACGCTTGGCGTCTAATAGCATCCAATCTTTTTTAACAAATTCAATTTCCTCGCTCGTAACCGATTTAGATTTAAGTGTAAGTTCCTTTTCCTCCCAACCATCTTTAATTTTTACTGGATCTAATGTGTTGCCATATGCAGCAGTGCATACTACATTAAAAGTGCTATCTTCATTCGCCGTAGCAATCGTTAGGGTGGCTTCAAATTTGATTTGTTCCAACCCACTTGTTTCGTTAATTCTGGGACGCAAGCGCAGAATATTAATATAGTCACCTGTAATGGGGTCGGGTGGAAATAGTTTTTTGACTTCAGAACGATCAAGATAATTATTGGTTTCAGTATTTTTTATCTTAAAATCACCCGTGGTTGCATAAATATTAACATTGGTATCGTTACTCACATCCAATTCTACGAGATAATTTTGGTAAGGAAAATCATATACATTATTAATATGAATTGGTATACAACTAATTCGCTGTTTAATCAGTTCATTATTTAGTCTTGACTTATTCACACTGATCAATACTCTATTTTCGCTATACGGAGTTGTTTTAAATACGATACTGGGAACCTCAGACAATAGTACTCTCCTAATACCATTGGCAAAGCTAATATTGGTATTACTTAACGTGAATTTCAGGACATTGTTAATTTCTTCTACGTTACTTATTTTTGGCTCACCGTTCATTATATTTATACTATGTAATTTATTTATTATTTATAATAATTTTTTCAATTTTAATTAAAATAGAATAAATTTATTTATATTAATATTTAGTTAAAATATTAATATAAATAAATTACCAAAATTATATTAATAAATGGGAACCGTTTTATATTATAGTAATTTCTGTGAAAATTGTAAAAAAATAGTTGGGCATTTATCTAAATCATCTGTCAAAAATGATTTGCACTATATATGTATAGACAAAAGGATAAAAAAAAATAACCTCAATTATGTTGTATTAGAAAATATGCAGGAAATACTATTACCAGAAAAAGTTAATAGGGTCCCCGCTCTCATGATATTAAACGGGGAACTTAAAATATTGTTTGGCGATGATATTATTAATTATTTAAAACCCGTGGAACAAATTAATACCGCAGTAGCGACGAACTTTAATGGTGAACCATCCGCATTTAATATGAATAATGGATTAACAGACGTTCATTCTGATATTTTTAGTTTTTTAGACCAAGATGATAACGAACTCTCCGCTAAAGGAGACGGTGGTTTGCGGCAACTATATAATTACGCATCTATTAATAATAATGATAAAATAGAAACGCCGGAAGAGAATTACTTGCCTGATAAAGTGAATGATGAGAGTTTAAAAAACTACCAGGATGACCGAAATAAAATAAAATAAAATAAATTTATATAAATTAATATTAATTTAAATTAATATTAATTTAAATTAATATTAATTTTTAAATATATAAATAAATTATATATTTAAATATAATACACAAATCTATTTCATAAGCTATGAATAATACCGAAAATGTAGATGTATCTAACTTGATTGAATTTTCTAAAATAATTAAGGATCTACTAACTGACCTAATTATTACTTTCAATGATAAGACAGAGGCAATCATACTTAAAAATTCTGATTTTACTAATATTCTCAATCATACGTTTGCCGACAGCGATGATAATTTAGCGGCGGACAGCGAATTAGTTATTAGTATGAGTAATATATTTGATTATTGTAAGAAAGTTTTCCCACTTAAATTTTTAGACATTCTCTATCAAAACGAAGAAATTTTTACTCTAGATACTGAACTCTGTTTCTTGCCTGATATTAATTTCTCGGATTTATATTTTGATACAACTACAATTACAACAAAAGAAACACTCTGGAAATATTTACAACTTATACTATTTTCCATAATTACTAACGTGCATGAGAAAGAGTCACTTGGTAATAATGAAAAATTATTTGAAGCCATTAATGGTGACGAATTTAAAGATAAACTTCAAGAAACGGTTAAAAATATTAATAATTTATTTTCCGAGAAAACCAGAACCGAGACCGACGGGTCGGATGATGCCGATTTATCAAACAATAATCCATTTGGCAATTTATTCGGCTCAATGAATATCGACCCCTCTAATATTGATAATCTTCCAAATACAGAAGCTATACACGATCACATTGATAAATTAATTAATGGAAAATTAGGTAATTTGGCAAAGGAATTGGCGGAAGAGACGACCAAAGACTTGGGTTTAGATACAGAAAATATCACAGGCGTTGACGACTTATTAAAAAATCTATTTAAAGACCCTACAAAGTTGATGGGAATTGTTAATAAAATCAGTGGAAAACTGGATTCTAAAATGAAAGATGGTTCGCTTAAAGAGAGTGAAATTTTAGAAGAAGCATCTGATATATTCAAAAACATGCAGTCAATGCCTGGTATGGAAAGTTTTCAAGACATCTTCAAATCCATGAATATGGATCAATTTATGCCAAAGGGTGGTGGTAAAATGAACAATAATGCATTTCAAAATATGATGGATCAAAATATTAAATCTACTAGGACAAAGGAACGAATGCGGAAAAAGGCGGAAGCCAACAAGAACAATGGAACAGCGGAAGCTCAAACTATGGAATCTGATAATTCACAACCAGAACCAAATTTAAATGACATTAACAAAAATTTAGCATCATTAATGGAACAAATGAAAAACAATCCTGATATGTTTGGTGGAAATGGAACTGTAAAAACACCCGACACACCAGTTGGGACACGTGAACGCAAGAACAATAAGAAGAAGAACAAGGGCAAAAAAAAGTAAAATTTTTGTTTAATACAAAATAAATTGAAAAATATTCATATAAATATTAGATATGTATTACAAAATAATAATATATAAAGAGTGATACAATGGATAACCTGAAGAAGCGCATTGAGGAATTGGAACACCAGATTTCCAATATAATTATTAATAAATATATTGAAAATTTAAAGACAGATGGCTTTGTCTTAATTCCAAGTGTTTTAACAAGTGAAGAAGTAGATATCGCAAAAGAAATGTTTTATAAGTGGCAAAAATCCATTCCCGATCACGACAAACAACATGCAACAATTGATCCACATGGCATTTACAAATTTCACGAGGCAGGACACCAAGAACATGCTTGGTTTTTGAGGACACGCAAAAGCATTATTGATATTTTCAAACAAATTTGGGATACGGATGAGTTAAATGTTTCGTTTGATGGGTCCTGTTATATTCCACAAAACTGTATCAAAAAAGACAACTGTTGGACGCATACAGATCAAGCTCCTAATTCGGTTGGAGTGCATTGCTACCAAAGTTTCGCGAGCCTTACCAAAAATTCAGAGAGAACTCTAGTATTATATAGACACTCACATGATCTGCACCAAGAATATTTTAAGAACAGAAACAAAAAGGGATCAAAAAACTGGGAACTGATCGATCCTTCATATTTAGAACAAATCAAAGACACCAGGGTGGTTATGGATGTTAATCCTGGAGATTTAGTTATTTGGGATTCTCGCACATTTCACCAAAATCAGTACGGTAAGGGCAATTCAGAGGAGAGAATTGTCCAGTATTTGTGCTATTTGCCGAAATCACATATCAAAAATACGAAAACTCAAGTTGAGAAGCGCCGCAAATATTTCAACGAGTTGCGAACTACATCTCATTGGCCATGTCCCATTAATGTAAACGGACTACAGCCACAGACTTATGGTGACGCATCCAAGCTGATTGATTACAGTAAATTAGTTAAACCAGATTTGGAGAAATACATGGATACGATTGAAACATTAATTTAAAGTGAAATTAATTAATAAAAATAACTATGGATATATATATAAATGGATAAAGATAATACTAAAGAAGAACCTAATACTAAATTTTGGATACATAATCCATATGTGTTATTAAATAAAGAAACCATATTTGATTTATGGCCTATGGAGCATATGACAAGAGAAGAAAAATTAAATGCTATTAGTAAGTTTGTTATTTATTCTAGTAGTATTGGTTTTTTTTTTACCGGTAATCTTAAACTTTTATTTACTGGTATTATTAGTTTAGTAATGTTAATTGCAACTTATTATATTTTAAATAAAAAACAGAACAACAAACTCAAAGAGGCGTTTGGGGATAATAAAATATATGAAAGATTTAAACATAATTACACCAATCCACAAATCATTAACCCACTTATGAATATACAATTACCAGAAATACACGATAATCCAGATAGAAAGAGAGCCGCCCCCGCATATAATAAAGCAGTTGAAGAGCAAATTAATGAGTCCACTAAAGATTTTATCAAACAAAATTTCAATGATGAAAGTATTGATGAAAAATTATTTAATGATTTAGGAGATAAATTTGATTTTGAACAATCTATGAGACAATTCCATACTACCGCTAATACTACTGTCCCTAATAACCAGAAAGAATTTGCGAAATTCTGCTATGGTAATACGGCATCTTATAAAGATGGTGAGGTAGATAAATTGTTACAGGGCGGTAGAATGGGTTCAAGTAAAATTATTTGACCATAATCAATTATCTCATTTAATAATTTAATATAATATTAAATATAATATTATATTAAATTATTATATATGTCGTCTACAACAAATTATCCTTATACATTCGATTCGTCATCAAGAATCGGAAATGATAATGTTGCTATTGATCAGAGAAATATTCAAAATATGAACAATGCCAATCACAGATTGGAAAATTTTTATCCAAGTTGCCCAATGAACAATGCGATTGAATTTGCAACCAAACAGCCCCAGGTATTCTATAAGGGAGGGCATGAAGGTGGTATTAAAGGTTGTGAAATAGAAGCTAATAACGAATTAAAATATACTCACATAACCAGACCCGCGTGTAAATTATCTTTGGTAGCCAGACCATATTTAACCGTCCCATATTTAGGAAGAGGAATGGGTGATAGCGATACCGAGTTTATGTTGAGGTCTGGAGAGAACGCACTCAATAAGAAAACGGTCAATCCATTAATGGAGAATGATTTCACTGGACATAAAAACTATCCATTAATTGAACCTATACAGAAAACAATTACTAATCCAACATATTTAATTGAAGAGGATGCAATGAATGGTTGGAATCGTTCTGGTATTAGCGCGCGTAATTACGCGAGAGATAATAATAAAAATTAGATATTCCTCCAGTCATCAAATTATTATATTATCAAAAAATCATATAATAATAACAAACTAATTATTATAATATGAACGACATAGATTACGACGTAGGGTTTGTATGTACTTATAATTTAATTGATGACGAAGACCAATCTAATATTTGTTATCAGGCACAACTATTACAAGCACTTAAACAAGTAGAATATGATGATGACAAAATTAGTGTTATTACCGGGAAAATATATGATGAATTGAAAGATAATGAGGAAATACTTGAGATTTTAGACATTCTCTCTGAAAAACTGATAATCTTCCAATTTTTTAAACATAACAATAAAGAATTAGATAACACATTTGTATTTTCCATGTTGTTTTCGTTTGATTATTTTCATATATTTCATAAATTATTTTCAAGCTATATTATCAATAAATCACTAGAAAAAAATCATTTTTCCCAAATAAAACAATTAATATGCAAGATTTAATATGCAAGATTTAATATGCAAGATTTAATATGCAAGATTTAATATATAATAAAATATGTTTTATATATAATAAAATGGCTAGTACAAGAAATCGCAATACTCAAGTGGATTACAATATTGAAAATAATAAAAATAGTAGTTATTTACACCATAATTTGTATATTCATTCTGCGACGGGTCGCCCCACTACAGAGTGCTTTCCTGAAATAGGATACATGCCTAGTCAAATGGCTCACCAAACGCTCTCCAATAATGGCATAGATATAGAATCGTCATTGCGTGGCATTGGTGCTTCTAATTTAGTAGAGACTATAGAACCCGTAAAACCCAATACAAAAGATATAGAGTTTAAGCGCTGGTTTGAACGCCCTCAAGCAGTCATAATGCCTTATCCATTAGTATTTAATGAGAAACAGCGTCCAGCGTTAGGTTAGAATAAATATTTTTTTTAATTTAAAAACTATTTATTTTTCAAAATTTATATTGTTTTTATATTTTGTATTAGAGCACCTCGACATGGTTAATCGCTCTATTTCTCATTCCAATAATCTAGCATGGGCCCATCAGTATTACCATATAAATGCATGTTTTCTATTGAATCATATAATATATCGTTTTCAACTATACTACAAGAGTTAAATTTCAAATTATATTTTGATATTTGATCCGCAAAATCCAATGTTCCAATTACGGAAGTAGCATTCATCTGTTCAATCTCGTATAAATAATTTTTAATAGCTGTTATAATAGCTTCACTTGACGGGTTTTTAGATAACGATTCATTAATAGGAATAAGAGTCTCAAATTTATTTTTTATATCCTTTAAATTATATTCTAGTATATTTTTTTTTTCAACTGCCACCGGATAAGAAGCTAGAATATTATTTTGGATAGCTTTAAATATTTCATTGTTTAATTTGGGTTCAAATGAATATTTATAATCTTCAAATTTTTCTTTTATATTAGGTGCCAAGTGTATCGTTGTTTCACCAACTTCAGCTTTGCCTTTAAATATAATTTGCTTGTAATAATTAGTATTATTCATTGATGCTTGGGTTATCTTTGTAAACCTTTCAAGTTCAATATATCCGTTTCGTAAATCAATGTATGGTATTTTAGGAGGATTATTGAGCTTTTCACCTTCGTGGTCTGAATAACTATTATTTAATACCAAACATAGACAATATATTAAATCGTCTTTTAAATTATTAGAAATATTTTCATCTGTATATTTTTGCAAATTATCAAAAACGTTTCCCTTTTTCGTAGCACTCAATATTTGGTGTATTGTATTAAATTTATCATGTTCAGGGTCACTGTTTCTGTTATCTTCTGTTTCGTTTTCAAACATATCATATGTAACAGGATTTTTATAATAACTCATACACTTTGAATTAAAGTTAGGAATTGGTTTGGAATCTTTTGATTTTGCTTTTAATACATTTGTCATAGTTGAACGCATAGACTGCAACGATCTATTTATGAATATACCTTCATATGTTCGATTTATCAACTCATAATGCATTTGGACAATTCTAAATAGTATTTGCGAACTATTAATACTTTCTTCCAAGATAACTTCATTTTTAGATGGCGGAAAAAAACCATCAAATAATCCTCCACCATATTGACTTTCGTTGTTATTGGTTACTGGTAGCGGGATAGTTAATTCATTAAAATCATAAGATTTTTCATGGTCGTGGTTGTTTAAAAATTTCACCATTGCAATCATTTTTTCTCTATTTTTATTATTCCAATACCAGTTCGCCTGATAAAAATAAATATTTTCATCATCAGAACGCTTGATAATACTCAACTCATATATAGATTCCGAAATTATATTTTTTTCACATAAAGTTTTCATTACAGAATTAATAGTTTCAAGGTGACCATTATCACTATCGCTTGTTACATGTAAAACCGCGCCCTCCGCCGCCTTCAGTGCCACCACCTTCACTGCCACATCATCCGCTGCCGTCCCTGCCTCCTCTACCGATTCTGCCTCCGCATTCACTGCCACCACCTTCGCCTTCACTGTCGCGGTCTCCGCCGCCTCCGCTGACGCCGCCTTCACTGCCGCCTCCGCCACCGCCTTCACCGCCACCGCCTTCGCTGACGCCGCCTTCACCGATTCTGCCTCCGCATTCACTGCCACCACCTTCGCATTCACTGCCGCTGCCTTCGCCGCTTCCGCCTTCGCCTTCACTTCCGTCACCGGCCCCACCAATCCTTTCTTCGCCAGTTTCTCCGCTGCCTTCGCCGCCGCCTCCGCCGTCGCCCAGCTCGCCACCGCCACTTTCTCCGCTGCCTCCGCTGTCGCCCAGTCCGCCACCGCCTTTTTCTCTGTTTCCTCCGCCATTTTGTTGGAACTCTCAGCCTTCTGCATCGCTTTATTGGCTAGAACTGTTTCGATTTTAATACGAATATTTTCAAGATACTCAAACTTATAATCTAACTTATTTTCAACTTCGGCAAAATCACCAATGATTAACCGGACTTCTTTATTTTCATCTTTTCTAAATTTTATAATTCCAATAGCATGACTTCTCGGGGATAATGAATTGGTTGGTGTAGCACTTATTTTTCTTTTTTTATTAATTAACAGTTGTAATATTAATGATAGTGAAATCTCCTTCTTAATTATAATTGGCTCTTTATTGTTTTCGGGGTCATTATCTGAGTCTGATTTCCCGGAAAAGCCTAAAAAGTCTAAGAATCCCGCGCCCGTTTGGTTTTTTTCAATGGAATCCCATAATCTCTTTAAATCATCGTCCAAATTGTCTTTATTACTTTCATCATTTAATGGTTCCATAAATGATTTAAACTCTATAAATGTAACTTCAATGGAGAATATTTTTTTCTCAGGATTGAAAATAAATGGTAAATCATTAACTTTTTTAAGGGTCTTAATTTCACCGATTATATCATCATCCATAAATGTTTCATACATTGTTAAGTATAAACTTTTATAATAATCATTATTACTATCAGATGCGAGTTTCTGTAACATATAAACTATCGCACCATCGGGATTATCAGTGTCATTATTATCATAAATCAATGTCTTGGATTTACCAGAGTCAGGTGTTCCGCATCCGATAATAAACACGTCTTTCTCATCTTCTAATTTATTTATTACTCTCTCCATATTATAACCGAATTCACGATTGTTTTCATTGTATAAAATTTTATCAAAATAACCATAATGGAATAAATGGTCGTGTTTTACAGTATTCGCCGCCTTCTTCCCTGCGTCTGTTTTTGTTGCATCCACCCCTCCGACATGTATAGCATTCGCCCCTTCTACATTAATGTTTATGGTATTGTCGAGTTCATTGCAGTAAAGTAATGAGAGAGTATGATTAGTTGAAGTTTTTTTTTCATTATCATTGCTTGCATGGTTGGTATAATACATATATCTTGGATTATATACTGTTACATTGTCCCTAATTTTAATATAAGATATTACTTCAGATTCACTGTATTTTTCAAGAATATCTATTGTTGCCTGTTTAGCTTCTACTTGAGTTATTAACTCGAACTCCAGACTAAAATGTTGAGTTAATACTTGAATAATACTATAAAATGTTAGGATTAATTTTAAGTCAGATAAATATTCATCTATAACTAATCCATCCATATGATTATTCTCAAGTTTCTCATATATCGTTTTGAATCGCAATGTGATATATTGAAACATAATTTTGTTTATTTCATCAATATCTGGTGGTTTATTAAGTATAAACAGATTTGCGAGCTCTTTTATATAAAAATCTTTAGTTGATTCATTTGCTTCATTTGCTTCATTTGTTATACTATTTTTTAACAATTTTATTAAATCATCATATTTAGCAAAGGTAAAATTATTTTTTAAATAATCATCTAAATTGGAATTTAGATTCGGACCCTCGTTTTTTTTTAAATCGTTATCAATAGTTGATTTATCATTTTTATACTTGGATGTATTGCTTATATTTTGTAATTTTTTTATCAAAAACGAATTCTTGAATAAATTATAATTAACAATATAATTAATAAATACATTCAAAAGTTTTTCGTAAACATCTTTATTATAGTTGGGGGAACCACCAATATGTGTTTCGCTTTTCGCAATTGGTTCAATTTCTAACGATTTAAAGGCACCTAATATATCAAGACTGCTAAATTTTCCAGAACTTTTTTTCATTTGATCTAATATGGCAGTCTGTTTTTTTTGTATATCCATATGTGGTGTAGGAATACCAATACTTGTCTCGGTTTCTGTTTCTATTTTATCCGGATTTAGATTGATTTTTAACAATCCTGGCATAATAATTTTAAGACCTTCCGCCTCCGATACCGCCTCCCCTTCCGCCTCCGATACCGCCTCCACTTCCGTCGCCGCCACCGGGTTTAGATCGATTTTTGATAAATCCGGCACAATAATTTTAATATCTTCTACCCCTTCCGCCTTCCGCATCGCATCTGCCTCTGCCTCTGCCTGTGCCTCGCGCGCATCCACTTCCGTCGCCGCCACCGGGTTTAGATCGATTTTTAACAATCCCGGCATAATAATTTTAATATCTTCTGCCTCTTCCGCCTTTCGCCTCGCATCTGCCTCTGCGCTCACTTCCG
>JGI24540J26637_10000069_pt1 | contig 34026 bp, 35 predicted proteins | sample NorSeaMetagenome_FD_26637 | JGI IMG/M metagenome (IMG submission 26637)
CCTTTAGTTACGTAGGAATAAATAATAGGGGGAGCAACTAGTAAAAGACCTAAAATAATTATAGTAGTTAAACTCTTAAGATTGAACTTCATATTTAAAGCATTAAATAAGCATGTGCCCCTTCACTAAGGATAATAAATAGTAGATACGGCACTAGAACAAGAGCAGGGATGAGAATAGTCCATTTTAATGTACTTTTCTCAAAACCTAAATGCATAAATACAAGAACAATATATCCAGCTTTAATTAAAGTCAGAATAATAAATACATGATTTAATAATTTTGTTCCTAAAAAGATAGTATCAACTAAAAAAGGAGGCTTGTACATTCCAAGTCCCACCTCAAATGCAGTAAGACCTAATAAAATCCAAAAGACTTTCCAAATCCACCAATTTCCGCTGTTTTGATTATCTGACATAATTAATAAATTAAATTAAACTAAGTAGAAAAATGTAAATACAAATACCCAAACTAAATCGACAAAATGCCAATATAATCCAATCTTTTCTACCATTTCATAATGACCTCTTTTTTCATAAGTTCCTTTAATAGTATTTATTAAAAGAATAATAAGTAACACAACACCACTAAACACGTGGAATCCATGAAAACCAGTAATAAAAAAGAAATAATCGGCAAACAAAGCNTGGCCATANTCATTNTTTTTAAGATTAGCCCCTAATANAATTGTATTAGCTCTTTCCTTTAATAAAGTAACAGATTCTGAATGATTTAAAAATGTTCTATCTGCAAGTCTTATATTTAATGATGAATTACCGCTAAACTCCTCAATAAACTCATCTAGCTCAAAGTGATGATGCTGTCCATCGTGTGAGTCAGCATCCATAATATCATATATTGTATGTCTTTTTTCATTTTTATATACATGAACAACTTCCATATTATTTAATTGAACTCCTCCGGAATCACCATGAATAAAGTGACCCCATTCCCATGCTTGAGATGATAGGAACATAAAGCCACCAATAATAGTAAGAGAAAGCCATAAAATAACTTTATTTTTTTCCATTTTATGACCATANTTTACAGCCAAGACCATTGTGACAGAACTCATAATTAANATAAATGTCATTAAAGCAACAAACAAAAGAGGGTGTTCACCGTGTAAAAATGGGAAATGCGTAAAAACATCCTCAGGAACAGGCCATATATCTTCAAACTTAAATCTACTAAAACCATATCCAGTTAAAAACGCTGAAAATGTCAAGGTGTCTGTGATAAGAAAAAACCACATCATTAATTTACCATAGCTTGCTTTATAGGGNACATCTCCACCTTTCCAAGCAGGAGCCTCCATATCATTCTGAATTAACGTATCTGCCATAATTTATTAATTTTCTAGTGCAAAAATAATCTTTTTGATGTATTTCATTTGGTTTATAAAAATTTTAAAAAAACGTATATATATAACCATAACAAAGCTAGAAAATGCCAATAAATAGATACAAGTTCTATTCCCAAACAATTATCAATACTATATAACTTTAATTTTGATTTTACTGATACAAATATTAATGATACGAGCCCTCCAAATAAATGGGCTAAATGAGCTACAGTTAGCACATATAAGAAAGAACCCGAGGCATTACTTCCTTCACCAGTTAAATATATGCCCTGAGTAGTTAATTGTTCCCATCCTTTAAACTGAAAAAACGAAAATAATACTCCGAGAATTAGTACGGTAAATATTAAATTAAAAACTGAATTATTATTTTTAAGTTGACTTTTTACAAGGAAAAAGCAATAGACTACTAATAACAATGACTATTGTGCTATATAAAAACCAAGATGGCAATATAAACTCTGTCCAGTTCCCCTCAGCTTTACGAACAATAAAAGCAGATGTCAATCCCGCAAAAAACATTGAAATAGAGAATATCCCAATAAATAATAATTGTTTTGAAGCTTTATCTTTAATTAATTTCTCCATCTAATGCTCTTGTTCTCCTTCATGAAGTGGTTCAGTTTGCATAGCGAAATCTTTTTCAAGACCAGGCTTAGAGTAATCATAAGCCCATCTAGTTACAACAGGAAGTTCTCCAGGCCAATTTCCGTGAATTCTCTCAACAGGGGTAGTCCATTCTAAAGTATTTGCATTCCAAGGATTTTTAGATGCTTTTGTTCCTTTAAAAATACTGTAAGCAAAATTAAATATAAATATTGCCTGAACAATTGCTCCAGCTAAAGCAAAGAAGGTAATAATTTCATTTATATCAGCTAATCCATCAAACATAGGGAATGAGCTATTTGTGTAATATCTTCTTGGAAGTCCTGCAAGACCTAAGAAATGCATTGGAAAGAAAACACCATATGCACATATAAAGGTTCCCCAAAAATGAAGATATCCTAAAGATTTATTCATCATTTTCCCATACATTTTAGGAAACCAATGATATACTCCGGCATACATACCATATATTGCAGTAAGTCCCATTACAATATGAAAGTGTCCAACTACAAAATAAGTGTCATGCACATTTATATCTAAAGCACTATCACCAAGTATCAATCCGGTTAGACCACCTGTAATAAATGACGAAACAGTTCCTATAGCAAATAGCATTGCTGGTGTAAAACGGATATTAGCCCTCCAAAGAGTTGCTAGCCAATTAAATACCTTAACAGCTGATGGAATGGCAATTAATAATGTTGTAAATGTAAATACCGAACCAAGGAAAGGATTCATTCCAGTCATAAACATATGATGTCCCCATACTATAAAAGATAAGAATGCAATTAATAATATAGCGCCTACCATGGCTTTATATCCAAAAATAGGTTTTCTAGAATTTACAGCAATAACCTCAGATACTATAGATAAAGCAGGAAGTAGTATAATATAAACTTCTGGATGTCCTAAAAACCAAAATAAATGTTCAAATAATATTGGGCTTCCTCCAGAGTTATGTAGAGCCTCTCCATTTATAATAATATCCGAAAGATAAAAACTTGTGCCAAAGGATCTATCAAAAAGCAATAATAGACCACAAGAAAGAAGTACTGGAAATGATAAAACCCCTAAGATTGCTGTTACCAATAAACCCCATACTGTTAAAGGAAGTCGTTGCATAGACATTCCTTTAGTTCGTAAATTTAAAATTGTTACAATATAATTTAACCCACCTAAAAGAGAACCAACTACAAACAAAGTAATACTGTATAACCAAAGCGTCATTCCAGTTCCAGATCCAGGAATGGCTTGTGGCAGAGCGCTTAATGGGGGGTAAATAGTCCATCCTCCAGAGGCAGGACCTCCCTCAACATAGATTGATGATAATAAAACAACAGTAGCAATAAAGAAAAACCAATATGAAAGCATATTAATAAATCCAGAGGCCATATCTCTAGCTCCAATTTGTAATGGAATTAAAAAGTTTGCAAAAGTTCCTGACAGACCTGCTGTTAAAACCCAAAAAACTAAAATTGTTCCGTGCATTGTTACTAAAGCCAAGTATTTATCAGGGTTAAGAGCCCCTTCTGCATTTACCCATGCTCCAGGAAGTAAATTGTATAAAACTGAAGCTTCTCCAGGGTTTGCTAATTGAACTCTAAAAATTGCAGACATAAGCATTCCAACAAGAGCCATAAACATTCCTGTAATTAAGAATTGCTTACCGATCATTTTATGATCTGTTGAGAATATATACTTTGTTATAAAAGTTTCTTTATGATGATGATCTGACATTATATCTTATTTTAATGTTAGTGTATTTTTTAATGTTTTTTGAGAACTAATCCATTTGTTATAATCCTCTTCACTCTCTACAATAAATTTCATTTGCATATTAAAGTGCGCAGAACCACAAATCTTATTGCATAGTAGTACATACTCGAAATCCTCTCCCTCTGATTCTTTCATCTGCGCAGTTGTTTTGGTAGGAGTGAATGCAAATTGAGTTGAAAGACCTGGTACGCAATTCATCTGAACTCTAAAGTGTGGTAAAAAAGCGGAATGAATTACATCTCTAGATCTAAATTTTAACAAAACTGATTTATTTACTGGAAGATGAACTTCTCGAACTACAATATCATCTGTGGAGTTTTCATCAAGCATGTCAACCCCCAAAACATTCTTACCCTCAACAAGTAAAAAGCTAGATTCTCCTAATGTATTATCTAATCCAGAATATCTTGCGGTCCAGTCGAATTGTTTAGAATAAACTTCAATTACTGTAGATTCACTTATATCAGGATTCATAGCGCGATCCCAAGTTTTTAAACCATATATAATTAAAGTAGTTAATATAATTGTTGGAATTACTGTCCACGCAACCTCAAGCTTGTTATTGTGAGCGAAAAAATAAGCAGTATTCCCCTTCTTTCCTCTATATTTATATGCAAAGAAAAATAACATTGGTGTCAGCGCAAAAAACACCACAAGAATTAAGGTCATCGAAACCTTCATTAAGGAGTCAATTTCCGCTCCATGAAGTGAGCTTGCTGGAGGCAAAAGTAGATGATCCCAAGTTACCATTTGCCACACAACAAAAGCTAAAAATCCAGAGCCAATTATAATAAAGAGAATTCCATTTGTATTATTATCTTCATCAGTAACAGCATTTGTATCAGTATTTGTTATTTCTGAGAGTAACTCATTAACTCTGACTAATTGAACCAGTGCAGCAATGGTTAATAAAACAACTAAAGCGATTAATATATTTGTCATTTTTTAATTTTTACGAGGGCAAAAGTAAGTATTTAGATTAGGTATTTAACTATAATGATGCCTATTTTTTAATATTATTTTAATTATTTAAACTGATTTTAACTATGTATTTTATTATTGATTATCATCAAGACACCATTCTGCAAATGAATTAGCTGTTTCAGATAATACAACTTTATATAGTTCAATATTTTCTGGAAGCTTATCTTGTATTATGCTAACAAAATCATTAACTAAATTTTCTGAAGTTGGNTGATACGGAAGGTGGAAAACTTTTTCAAATGCAGAAAGATCAATATCTGCATGAGGACTATTTGCGTTTAAAACTAAAGCATGATCGTACTTATCAATAATTGAAGGCTTAACAAGTTTTTTGAGTAGGCTAAAATCTAAAACCATGCCGTCTTTTTTATGACCAGCTTCATCCCTCACCTCTCCTCTTAATGTTACCCATAATTTATAAGAATGACCGTGAATATTTTTACATAAACCATCNTATCCATGNAGNGCATGTGCCATTTCCATTTTAAATTGNTTTGTTATCCTGATTTTTTTCATTGCTTATTTTTTAAGATTTAGTTTAACTTTTTTGTGACTATAATATATTTTTTTATTCTCAACACCTTGTCTTAATTGCTTTCTTTTTTCTTCAGTCATTTTTGCAATTTCTATGCATTCAATAGAGCAACAACCTAGATGATACTGTTTACATTTTTCACACTGCAAAAATAGAAGGTTACAATTAACATTTTTACAATTTGTATGCAAATCACACGCTTCTCCACATTGGTGACAGCTACTAATAACGTCATCTGAAATCCTCTCTCCTCTCCTTTCATCAAACACAAAATTCTTACCTATAAATTTATTATCAATACTATTATCCTGCTTTATTTGACGGACATAATCAATAATNCCACCATGCAGTTGGTTAACATCATTAAAACCGTGATGCTTTAAATATGCAGACGCTTTTTCGCATCTTATTCCNCCAGTACAATATAGTAAAACNGGCTGGTCTTCCTTACCACTTAATATNTCTTTAACAATAGGCAACTCTTCTTTAAAAGTTTCAACCTCAGGACATATTGCGTTTTTAAAACGACCGATTTCACTCTCATAATGATTTCTCATATCAATAACAGTCGCGCCGTCATCAATTGCCTTATTCCATTGCTCGGCATCTAAATGGCGACCCACATTAGTAACATCATAATCACATTCTGACAGGCCATCTGCAACAATTTTTTTTCTAATTTTTATAGTTAATTTAAAAAAAGATCTACCATCATCCTCAACAGCAACCTTAAATGGAATCCCTTTTAATAATTTCTCAGCATTAAGGCTATCAACAAATAAAGACCAATTATGCTCAGGAATACTCATTTGAGCATTAATACCTTCTTGAGCTACATAAATTCTACCAAAAACTAACAACTCACTCCATTTAGCATATAATTCATCTCTAAAACTATCAACATTGTCAATAATTATATATTTATAGAAAGACAGTGTAATCCTCTTAAAAGATTCGTTTTCAAGCCTAAATATAGCCTCTTCTCTTCCGAGTTTATTAAATAATTTTTTTTTACCTCCGTTAGGATCCATTTAGCATATTTATAAGCGCTTACAAAGATATAAAAACCTATGATTTTAATGAATATAAAATTATCTTAAAGGTTTATTCTTTAGTATTATATTTGTAAAAAAAAGATATAGATGCAGGATAAAATTTTAGTTATTGGTTCTTCAGGTCAGATAGGTACTGAATTAGTAGTGGAGCTTAGGAGCTTATATGGAGATAGTCATGTAGTTGCTTCTGACATCATACCTTCATCAGATGAAATCATGAGCTCTGGTCCTTTTGAAAAACTTGATGTTACAGATAGTAACTTACTGTTAGAAATCATAAAGAAACACAAGATCTCACATGTCTATTTATTAGCTGCTATTTTATCAGCAAACGCTGAAAAAAATCCTAGTCTATCATGGAAGCTAAATATGGATTCTTTATTTAATATNTTAAATCTTGCAAAAGAAAAAATAATTAAGAAAATTTTTTGGCCATCATCAATAGCTGTTTTTGGGCCTAGTACTCAAAAAATATTAACACCTCAAATTGCAATCACAGAACCCAATACAGTTTATGGAATAAGTAAACTTGCTGGGGAAAGATGGTGTGAATATTATCACAATAAATTTAATGTTGATGTAGTCTCAATTAGATATCCCGGATTAATAGGATGGAAATCCAATCCTGGAGGTGGAACGACAGACTATGCTGTTAATATTTTTCATGAAGCTCTGAAACATAATAAGTATACCTGTTTTCTTTCTGAAAAAACAACANTACCAATGATGTATATGCCTGATGCTATTAAGGCTACANTTCAGATAATGCAAACAGATTCTAAAAACATAAAAGTTAGGTCTTCNTATAATATAGCGGGCTGTAGTTTTAACCCCTTAGAAATTTCAACTTTAATAAAATCTGAAATTCCTAATTTTACAATAGACTACAATATAGATTTCAGACAAGAGATTGCTGACTCGTGGCCACAAAGCATAGATGATAGTTCTGCTAAGTTAGATTGGAAATGGGAAAAAGAATATGACCTTAATAAAATGACTGCTGATATGATGGGGAATCTAAAAAACAAATATAATCTCTCATAAAATGAAAGAAAAAATATTAATTTATAATACTCTAAAAAGAAAAAAAGAAGTTTTCAATTCCATTACAAAAGACTATGTTGGAATGTATGTTTGCGGACCAACAGTATATGGAGACCCTCATTTAGGTCACGCTAGGCCNGCAATTACTTTTGATGTTGTTGTAAGATACCTTAAGCACTGTAAATACACAGTTCGATATGTTAGAAACATTACTGATGCCGGACACTTAGTTAACGATGCTGATGAAGGTGAGGATAAAATTACTCAAAAAGCAAGATTAGAGCAATTAGAGCCTATGGAGGTTGTGCAGTTCTACACTCTAAGCTACCACAGAGCTATGAATCTCTTAAATTGCGAGCCTCCTTCTATTGAGCCAAGGGCAACAGGTCATATTATAGAGCAAATTGAAATGGTGAAAAAAATTCTAAATAATGGCTTTGCATATGAAAAAAATGGATCAGTCTATCTAGATGTAAATAAATATAATGAATCTTACCCATACGGAGTCCTCTCCGGTAGAAACATTAAAGATACACTAGAGGGAACTCGGTCTTTAGATAGACAATCTGAGAAGAATAGTCCAATAGATTTTGCTATTTGGAAAAAAGCCTCAAAAGAACATATAATGAAATGGACCTCTCCATGGGGGGAAGGCTTTCCAGGCTGGCATATGGAATGTTCTGCAATGGGNGAGAAATACTTAGGTAAAACCTTTGATATTCATGGGGGCGGAATGGATTTAATATTCCCACATCACGAAGCAGAAATAGCACAAAGCCATGCAAGTAATAAATGTATGCCTGTTAATTATTGGATGCATAATAATATGATTACAGTAGATGGAAAGAAAATGGGGAAATCACTTGGTAATTTTATGAACCTTGAAGACTTTTTTTCAGGCAATCACGAAAAACTAAGTAAAGCATATTCTCCAATGACAATTCGTTTCTTTATATTACAAGCACACTACAGAAGCACTTTAGATTTTGGGGATGATGCACTACAGGNTGCAGAGAAAGGGATGTATAAATTAATAGAGGCAATTCATACGCTTGAAAAATTAGAAGTTAGTGAAAATTCTAGTTTTGAACCTGACAAATTAGAAAAGAAATGCTACAGTGCTATGAATGATGATTTTAACACCCCTATTTTAATCGCTCATCTATTTGATGGTGTGAANGTTATTAATTCTGTTAAAGATGGTAATGCTAGCTTAAATGGTGTTGATTTAGCAAAAATGAAATCAATTTTCCAAAATTTTGCAGTTGAAGTATTGGGTCTTCAGCTTTTAAAAGATAATAATAATAATCTTACAAATGAAGTTATGGATTTAATTCTTCAGCTAAGAAAAAATGCTAAAACAAACAAAGATTTTAATACAGCTGACCTAATTAGAGATGAACTAGAGAAAAAGGGTATTGAAATTAAAGATGGTCGACAGGGCAGTAGCTGGGGATTAAAAAAATAATCTGATTAAATGAAAACATTTATTACATCNTTACTTGCAATTTTTCTTTTAATCTCTTGCTCAAATGATCACAAAAAAATAAAAAAAGAAGCAAAACCTAAGATTGAAATTCCCCNGTTTAATAGTGATAGCGCTTATTCTTTTGTAGAAAAACAAGTGAGTTATGGCCCAAGAGTGATTAGTACTAAAGCCTGGGATGAGTGTTCTAAGTACTTAGCAACTAAACTTAAATCATTTGATGCTATTGTCAAAATCCAGAAAGCTCCTATAAAAACATATGATGGGAAAGAACACGTTTTAAGAAATATTATTGCAAGTTTTTCTATTGAAAAAAATAGTAGAATAGCTTTATTTGCGCATTGGGATTCTCGACATGTCGCAGATCATGATACTATTAATCAAAACCAACCAATTCTTGGCGCAAATGATGGCGGGAGCGGTGTCGGAGTTTTACTAGAAATTGCTAGAAATATTAGTAAGAAAAACCCTGAAATTGGAGTAGATATAATACTTTTTGACGCTGAGGACTATGGACAGCCAGAAAACTCAAGCTATCCTATTATGACAGATTCATGGTGTTTAGGCTCACAATATTGGTCTAAAAATCCACATACAACAAATTATTATGCAAAATACGGCATATTATTAGACATGGTAGGTAGTGAAAAAGCCAGATTTCGAAAGGAGGGAATATCATCATACTATGCTTCTAATATAATTGAAAAAGTCTGGGGTATGGCTCATCAAAGTGGTTATTCAGATTACTTTATTTATAAATCAAGTCCGCAAATTATGGATGATCACTATTATGTTAACACATTAGCAGGAATTCCTACTATTGATATAATAGAATTCGACCCAGCTACTGAAACAAATTTCAATAAACATTGGCATACTCATGCGGATAATATGGGTAATATCAATAAACAGACACTTAAGGCTGTTGGACAAACTGTTTTAAATGTAATTTATTCAGAATAAAACTACTGCTCATCACATCCTTGAATATATGTGATTTCAAAATCATCTACTTGCAAAAGAGAGTCAGTATTAATAAAAGCGTAAAAATTAGTTTCTATAGGCAAATAATCCATCTCTGTAACCGATAAATACAAATCAATTATATATAAAGAATCTTCATTTGGAAAAATCAAATCAAACTCTTTAAGGCTCTTGGAATCTTTATAAATATGTTGTCCCTCGCCATAAATCCACCATCCTGAAAAAACCTCAATTGTATACTCTTTATTAAAATTAGTTGACTTTGGAGCATTCACACATGAACTAATAAAAAGACTAATGCATAAAAAGCTTAATAAAATAACATATAAATATTTCATCAAAATTTATTTATAAAAATTCATTTCTTCAATATAACCGTAGGCTTTTGGTGGGATTAAAGATGATACATCCTTACCCTCTTTAATAGATTTTCTAATAAACATAGCTGAAACACCCATCATTGGGACCTCATTTAAATATATAATATTCTTATGCTCTAATCTAAAATCACAATTATATCTTGGATAAACATAGATTGTATAATCTTCTAAAATTTCTTGGTAATTTTTCCATTTTGATAATGTTTTAACATTATCTGCTCCCATAATAATAGAAAAGCAATAATTAGAATACTTCTCTTTTAAATTAACAAGAGTATTAATCGTGTATGAAGGGATGGGAAGTGAAAGCTCAATATCCGAAACAAATAAACTATCATTATCTTCAATATCTCTTCTAATAATTTGCACTCTATGATTTTGATCGAGTAAAGTTGTTTTATTTTTTAGTGGGTTTTGAGGTGAGACTACAAACCAAACTTGATCAAGATCAGTAAACTCTGAAACATAAGAGCCAACAACCTTATGGCCTATATGAAAGGGATTAAAAGAGCCAAAAAATAAACCAATTTTCATTTTGTTATTTTAAAAAATTCTTAACTAAAATTAAAACTTCCTCACATGCAGTAGTAAAATCATCATTCAATACTATATGGTCAAAATCGCTTCTCTTCGCGATTTCCTGCTCAGCCTTATTTATTCTTTTATCAATGCTTGATTGTGTTTCAGAACCACGACTTAATAATCTCTCTTCCAACGCACCAACTGAAGGCGGTAGAATAAAAATTGAGATGCAATTAGAATGAAATCTTTTTTTCACATTTATACCACCAGCAACATCTATATCAAAAACAACATGTTTATTTTCACCCCATATTCTTTCTAACTCAGAATTTAAAGTGCCATAATAATGATCTGGATACACTTCTTCCCACTCTAAAAAATCACCCTTGGAAATCTTTGACTTAAAGGTTGACGAATCTAAAAAATAATAGTTTTTACCATTAATTTCATCTAATCTTTTTGTTCTACTACAGGCAGAAATAGAAAAACTTAATGATGGGATTCTACTTAGCAGGAAATTTACTATAGACGTTTTTCCCGCTCCAGATGGTGCTGATATTACAACTGTTTTGCCTTCCATCTATAAAATATTTAATAACTGTTCTTTAATTTTTTCCAACTCATCTTTCATTTGAACAACAATCTTCTGCATATCAGCATTAGAAGATTTTGAACCAATAGTATTAATTTCTCTACCAATTTCTTGAGCTATGAATCCAAGTTTTTTTCCATTTGACGTGTCAGCATTAATAACCTCTATAAAATAATCAAGATGGGTTTTAAGACGAACCTGTTCTTCAGTAATATCTTGCTTTTCAAGATAGTAAATAAGCTCTTGTTCTAATCGGTTTTCATCAATNTTTTTCTTATCAATTTCCTCTAATTTTTCTGTTAAACTTTTTTTAACTTTTATGATTCTTTCTTCTGCAAATGGGGGTATTTNATTTAACAGTCGGCTAATCGTATTAATTCTTGAGCTCACATCTTGCTCTAATTTACCTCCCTCATCTAACCTGTATGTAATCAAATTATCAATTGCTATATGTATTCCATGAATGATTTCCTTCCATTCATTTTCATCAGCTTTGTCTTCTCCTTTTTGCATTACCTCTGGCATTTTTAATAATGAAGGAATTAAATCTGCTTCAAAAGAATTCATAGTAAGCGTGTTACCGTTAATTCCAAGTTCTTTTTTTAACTGTTGTATTTGATTGAAATAATCTTTAATTAAAATAGTATTTAAAGAATATTTAAAAGANGATGCGTGCCTTTCCTTCCAAACAGAAAGTTCAATCTTTCCTCTTTGAAGTTTTTGAGAAAGCAGGTTTCTGAGTGTAATTTCTTTGTCTCTATAAACAGATGAGATTTTAACACTTGTATCAAGCTGCTTAGAGTTAAGAGATTTTACTTCAATTGTAAAATTAGCCTGTTTCAGGTTTAATTCATGCCTTCCATATCCTGTCATTGAGTGAATCATAATTACTTATTTTATACAAAACTATAAAAGTTAATTTGTAATAACTTTTTTTGAAGGTATACTTACTAAAAATACTGCTGTGAAAATAAAAAAAGATGAGAGTATTTTTATGTAATCTATAGAGTCACTATTATAAATTATTGCAATTACAGATGCTAGTACAGGCTGTAGATAAATATAAATACTCACTACAGACGGGCTTAGTGTCTTTAATGCAAATGCATTAAACAGATAGGCTATAAAGGTTGTACATATAACCACAAATAATACTTTTAAATAAATATCTCTACTGAATAACTCAATATCAATAGAGGTTAATTGCTGATATCCAAAAGGAAAAACAAAAAACAATCCAAATAAAAAAACAAAAAACATTACCGTAAGAGGCTGGTATTTTTTCATTAAGCCTTTAACAAGTACTAGATATATTGCATAGCTAGTAGCATTTATAAAGACTAAAAGATTGCCAATAAAAAAATTATTATCAAAGCTAATACTGCCTGAATTTAAAATCAAAGTTCCAGCTCCTACTATACCAAAAAATATACCTAATACTTTTTGAGGTGTAATCTTCTCTCCAATTAAAAAAGCAGATATAACAATAACGAGAATAGGATTAGTAGTCATAATAATAGCTGCGTTAATTGGAGTTGTTAGATTTAATCCTTCAAAAAAAAACAATTGATTAATAGCAACTCCAAATAAACCGCAAAGAGCAAAAGAAAAATAATCTTTTTTATCTACTCTCTCATTAATAAAAAAAACATAGAAGATTAAAAAAAGGAATACCCCACCCAAAACTCTTAATAAAATAAAGCCAGAAGGCTCTATATAATACGGCATTACATCTTTTGCTATTGTATAATTTAATGCATAGATTAAATTAACTATAAAAAGAGCTGTATGTGCTAAGAAAACTCTCTTCATGTTAGATAGTTATAGATATTGATAAAATTGATTTCAGAATCTGTTTTTGATACTTTTGTAAAAGTATATAATCTATACAGTATTAAATAGATTATAAAAAAATTGATAAACTCATTAAAAAATTAAAATGTCTAAACATGTTCTGTTAACTGGTAGTAGCAAGGGTATTGGCAAAGAAATTGCTATTCTATTACTTAAGCAAAAATTTAAGGTTTATGGGTTTTCTAGATCTAATTCAATTAATCATCAGGATTTTATATTTAACAAGATTGATTTATCAAAACCCACAGCTATAGATAAACTAGAGCTTCCGGATATTAAAAAAAATGAGTATGTCTTTTTGATTAATAACGCTGGGGATATTGGAGAGATCGATAGTTTGGGTAATAAAAACAATAATGAGATTATTAGTGAATTCAATGTTAATTTAATTTCTCCAACAATATTATGCAATAAGGTTATAAAAAAGTATAGTTTGAAAACTAATAATATTGTTATTATAAACATAAGCTCAGGAGCAGCTCTTCGAGCTATTGAAGGTTGGGGAACATATTGTCAAAGTAAAGCGGCNATTGATATGTTAACAAGAATAATAGAAGCTGAAAACAATACAAAGATTAANGTTTTTTCAATTTACCCTGGTATTGTAGATACAAATATGCAGCTTAAAATCAGAAGCACTAAAGAAGAAAAATTTCCATTACAAAAGAAGTTTGTAGAGTATTTTCAAAATAATGAACTTGTTGAGCCATTAGTTGTCGCTAAAAAAATAGTACACATAATGACTAATTTAAACAAATACCAAAGCAATATGGTCTCTTTGAGAGATTTATCAATTTAATAGCTAAAAACTAAGCAAAAATAGTTTAAAATAGACTTAAACTGTTGATTGTCAAATAATTAGTTGGTTTTTCAATTTTTAACAATAAAATGTTGAAAAAAGTCATTAAAAAAAAGGTTTATTCTTTTAAAAAAACAACCTAAATCATTGTAAAACAATAAGTTAAAAAAATAAAAATCTATTTTAAATATAGTTAACAGCAATATAGTTTAGTAAAATACTTTTAACTTTAAAGCGGATGACCAATGTCTTTTATTTCTAAGTTTGTCGACAGTATTAACCAAATTATTAAATTATGGACAATGTATTTAAATATTTCAATGGCTTTTTTAAAGGCTTAACTGGATTAATAATGACTGTATTAGGTCTAGGTGTAGCAGTGGAAATCCTTTTCGGAGGAGGTTCAATGTTTGGATTGACAGTTATTGACAATGTAATGGCAGTAATCAATGGACTTGGTGGAGCAGGATTTGCTGGCTTAGTTGGATTATGTGTTTTATTCTCACTTTTAACAGCCAAGTAAGAATACTAATATGCTTTAATTAAAAATAGCCCTACTATCAAGTAGGGCTATTTTATTTTAAAATTTTGCTTACCTTTATCTCATCTTTAAAATACTAAATCATGGAAAAATTATATAATTTCATACTTGACACGTTAAATAAAGCAATAAAATTATTATTAACTTTCTTGTGTCTTGGTGTAATTATTCAATTATTAATTAATGATGAGCTTTTAAATTGGGACCCTGTTGGTAATATTCAAGACGCTGGACCTTCTTTCATTGGCGTAATATCCCTTGTTGTGCTTTACATTCTTTTTAGTAAAAAAAACTAGTGGGCCTCTAACCAATTCGCTCCAGTACCTATATCTATAACCAAAGGAACAGATAGATCACAAGCATTACTCATAGAGTTCTGAACTATTAGTCTTAAATCACTTTCTTCTTCAGGCAACATGTCAAAAACTAGTTCATCATGAACCTGTAGTATCATTCGTGATTGCATGTTTTTATCTTTAAGTTTNTTTTCAATAGTAATCATAGCTATCTTTATAATATCAGCAGCAGACCCTTGAATTGGGGCGTTGATAGCATTTCTTTCTGCAGCCCCCCTCATTATAGCATTACGTGAGTTTATATCTTTTAAATAACGTCTTCTACCAAAAATTGTTTCTACATACTCTTGTTCACGCGCCTTCATTATACATTTATCCATGTATGCTTTAACATCTGGAAATTCATCAAAATATTGATCAATAATTATTTTTGCCTCTCCTCTGCTTATTCCAATATTTTGTGCTAAACCAAAAGCTGAGATTCCATATATAATACCAAAATTTACTGATTTTGCATGACTTCTCATTTTTCTATCTACATCATTTATATCAACATTATATACTTTAGCAGCAGTTGCAGAGTGAATGTCTAATCCATTATTAAAAGCCTCTATCATGCTTTTATCTTTACTTAAAGAGGCCATTATTCTTAATTCTATTTGAGAATAGTCAGCAGCAAGTAATACATATCCTTTTCTAGCAATAAACGCTTCACGAATTTTCATTCCACGATCGGTTCTAATAGGAATATTTTGCAGGTTTGGTCTTACTGAACTAAGTCGTCCTGTTGAAGCTACTGATTGATTAAATGTCGTGTGAATACGCTTGGTGTTGATATCAATAATTTCTGGAAGCGCATTAACATATGTTGACAGTAGTTTTTTTACTTCTCTATAATCAAGTATATAATCAATTATTTTATGTTCACCTCTAATTTTTTGTAATGTATCTTCAGAAGTTGAATACTGTCCTGATTTTGTTTTTTTAGGTTTTTTAACCAGCTCCATTTTCTCAAATAACACTTCTCCTAACTGCTTTGGTGATGATATATTAAATTTAGTTTCGGCAAGAGAATGTATTAAGCTTGTAGTGTGTAAAGCTATTTTTTCTAGCTCTACAGAATAAATACTTAGCATATCAACATCTAAATTTACACCTTCTAGCTCCATATTACTTAGTACTTTTAAAAGTGGCATTTCGATATCCTGAAAAAGCTGTACTACTCTATTTTTATTTAGCTCCTCATTGAAAATACCATGTAACTGATAAATTACATCCACCTGGCTATTAAATCTAAAAGAAAGAGATTCTATACTAAGTTCAGAAAAAGTATATTTATTCTTGCCTGTTTTTTTAATATCTAATTCTAATGAAACCCCTAAATAATTTTCTGAAATTAGATCTAGATTATGACGAAGGTCTGGGTGTAAAATATAGTGCGCTATAGCAGTATCAAAAATATCTCCTGATAAATTAACACCGTACTTGGTAAGTAATTTAATTTGCTCTTTTATATTATAACTAATTTTAGTGAATTGTTGATTGTCAAATAATGGTATTAACAAATGCAAATAACTCAGTTTATTTTTATCATTTAATGGGATGTATATTATTTGATCAGCAAAGAATTTTATTGAAATTCCGAGAATATCTTTCTTATTATTTGCCTCATTAATGACGGTATTAAAAGTTAGTTTACTATCATTAGCTCCAATTTTCAAAAAGTCTCTTAATTCGCCTTCAGACTTACAAATTATGTAGTTCTCATCAATTAATTTAATATTTAACTTATTATTAATATGACTATTCTGATCAGAAAAAAGATCAATTTGATCAGTAGCTAACTTTTGATCATCACTAGTTATTTTATCTTCATTGGTAATACTAGAGGGCTCATGTTTTTTAAATAACCTATCAAATACATTTCTAAATTCAAGCTCACTAAAAAATTCTAATACTGCATCAGGATTATCTAAATTAAGCAACATTTTATTTTCATCAAACTCTACAGGAACATCGGTTATGATTGTTACCAGCTGTTTAGAAAGCAATCCAATCTCTTTAGAGGCAATTACTTTTTCTTTAATTTTTCCTTTTAAAGAATCAACATTTGCAAATAACCCCTCAACAGAATCATATTCTGCAATAAACTTTTGAGCAGTTTTTTTTCCAACTCCAGATATTCCCGGAATATTATCTGCCGCATCCCCCATCATAGCTAAAAAATCAATAACTTGACTTACCTTTTTTATGCTAAATTTATCTAGGACCTCTTTAATCCCCCATGTTTCAGTAGGCTGCCATTTATTTCCTGGCCTATACATGAAAATATTTTCCGAGACCAATTGAGCAAAATCTTTATCTGAAGTCATCATAAAGACTTGAAAGCCTTCTTTTTCTGCTTTTTTTGCTAGAGTACCTATAACATCATCTGCCTCAAATCCATCTTTATAAATTTTTGGAATACCTAAAACCTGAAGAAGTTTGTCTATGTATGGAAGAGCTTCAGAAATCCCTTCAGGCATTGCTTCACGATGAGCCTTATAACTTGGGTAATCAATATGTCTTTGAGTTGGTTTTTTAGTATCAAAAACAACAGCTAGATGAGAAGGTTTTTGCTTTTTAATTACTTCAATTAAAGAGTTTGTAAAGCCAAAAATTGCTGAGGTATCTAGGCCTTTAGAGTTTATTCGAGGGTTTTTTGCAAATGCAAAATAAGCTCTATATATTAATGCAAATGCATCTAGTAAAAATAGTTTTTTATGCTTACTCATGTTAAAGTAAAAATACAATTTATAATATACTTTACTTTTAAATATTATACTTTTATAGTATAATTAAAAACACCAATACAGTTGAAAGAAAAATATCATGTTTTTAAAGTTTTTAAGGATCCATTTCTTTTTGTCATTATTATGTGGCTAGTAAAATCTATTGAATATTTTTATAATTTATCTTTTATTCGAAATGGGGTGTTCCCCAGAGATATTAGTGGATTGCAAGGTGTTTTGACATCTCCTTTTATTCATAAAAATATTGAACATTTAGTTAACAACACCTTGCCTATTGTAATATTAGGAGGAGGACTTTGTTTTTTTTATAAAAAAAATTATAGACAAATATTTTTATGGTTGTTTTTTGCTTCTGGAATTTTATTATGGGGCGTAGGAAGACCTAGCTATCACATTGGTGCAAGTGGGGTAATTTATTCATTGGCTAGCTTTATCTTTTTTAGTGGACTTATAAGTAAAAACCCAAGATTATCTGCTGTTTCGTTAATAGTGATATTTATTTATGGAAGTTTATTTTGGGGGTTATTTCCAACTCAAATAGAGGTTTCATGGGAAGGTCATCTGTCTGGATTTGTAGCCGGAATGATAATCTCATGGTTTTATAGAAAAGAAGGGCCAGCAAGAAAAAAATATCAATGGGAAATTGATGAAGAAGTAGAAAAATTAAATGATGAAAATATAAAAGTTATTTACGAGTATATAGAGAAATAAACTAATTCTTTTTTACAACTCCAAAATTTGATGTAAACCAAACTCTTTCATGAAAATAATAAAAAACAAATTTCACAATTCTATCTAATATCACTAAAAAACCAGCACCACCTTTTGAAATAGGTTCAAGATCAAAAAACGGAGGTAGCTCTGTTAAGATAAAATATGTAGTAGTCATTGCTAGCAGACTCCAAGTAATTGACTTAAATATATGTCGTTTACGATTTATTTGAACTTTATTCATCTCTTAGTTTTTTCCTTTTACAATAATACAAATTTAATAAGTGATTAATTTTGAAAAAATGTATTTTCGCAAGTAATGAAAAATATTAGAAACTTTTGTATTATAGCCCATATTGATCATGGGAAAAGCACTTTGGCGGATAGATTATTAGAATTTACTGGTGCGGTTAGTGAAAGAGATTCAAAAGATCAGCTTTTAGATAATATGGATTTAGAAAAGGAGCGTGGAATAACAATTAAAAGTCATGCTATACAGATGAATTATAAATTTGATAATATTGACTATGTTCTAAATTTAATTGACACTCCAGGGCATGTTGATTTTTCATACGAAGTTTCGCGATCAATTGCTGCTTGCGAAGGAGCCTTACTAATAGTGGATGCAGCACAAGGAATTCAAGCTCAAACAATATCAAATCTATATTTAGCCCTAGACAATGATCTTGAAATAATCCCTGTACTTAATAAAATAGATCTCCCAAGCGCCGAACCCGAGGTAGTTAAAGAACAAATTGTAGATTTAATAGGATGTGAGGAAAATGAAATCATCTCGGCAAGTGCAAAAACTGGAGTTGGTATTAGAGATATAATTGAGGCTATTATTGGTAAAATACCTCATCCTCAAGGGGATCCTGAAGCTCCACTTCAGGCAATGATTTTTGATTCAGTCTATAATACTTTTAGGGGTATTGAGGCTTATTTTAAAATTACTAATGGTACTATAAAAAAGGGTGAGAAAGTTAAGTTTATGTCAACAGGCAAAGAATATCTTGCTGAAGAAATTGGAGCGCTTAAGTTTCACCAGTCACCTGAAAAAATAATGAAAGCAGGAGAAGTTGGATATATAATTTCAGGGATAAAAGAAGCAAAAGAAGTTCAGGTGGGAGATACAATAACCTCTGTTCTAAATCCCGCTTCCGAAGCCGTAAAAGGTTTTGAGGAGGTTAAGCCTATGGTTTTTGCAGGAATTTACCCAGTTGACAATGAGGATTTTGAAGAGCTAAGAAACTCAATGGAGAAGCTTCAATTAAATGATGCTTCACTTACATATGAAACCGAATCATCTGCAGCATTAGGATTTGGTTTTCGATGTGGTTTTTTAGGTATGCTTCATATGGAAATCATACAGGAGAGACTTGAAAGAGAATTTGAAATGACTGTTATAACAACAGTTCCAAATGTATCATATTATGCTTATAAGCATAATAATGAAAAATTAATTATCCATAATCCAAGTGATTATCCGGATCCAAGTACATTATCACATGTAGAAGAGCCATATATCAAGGCCCAAATAATAACAAAGTCAGATTTTATTGGTCAAGTGATGAACTTATGTATTGCAAAGCGGGGAGAATTAAAAAACCAAGTATATTTAACAACAGACAGAGTTGAAATTACATTTGAAATGCCTCTTGGGGAAATAGTTTTTGACTTTTACGATAAACTAAAGTCTGTTTCAAAAGGATACGCTTCTTTTGACTACTACCCTATAGATTATAAAATATCGAATTTAGCAAAGCTTGATATTTTATTAAATGGAGATCCTGTTGACGCCCTTTCTGCTTTAGTACATAAAGATAACTCATACACATTAGGTAAGAAATTATGTTCAAAGCTAAGGGAATTAATCCCCAGGCAACAATTTGATATTGCAATTCAATCTGCTATTGGGTCAAAGATAATTTCAAGAGAGACAGTTAAGGCTTTAAGAAAAGATGTTACAGCTAAATGCTATGGAGGAGATATTTCTAGAAAAAGAAAATTATTAGAAAAGCAAAAAAAAGGTAAAAAAAGAATGCGACAAGTTGGTAATGTAGAAATCCCACAAGAAGCTTTTTTATCTGTTTTGCAATTAGATGATTAATGTATTATTTTTGATAAAAACACATAGGGATGGGTAGAGCATTTGAATTTAGAAAAGCTAGAAAAATGAAACGTTGGTCAAAAATGGCTAAAACATTTACTCGAATAGGAAAGGATATTGTAATAGCTGTTAAAGATGGTGGAGCTAGTCCTGAAACAAATTCAAGACTTAGGCAGGTCATGCAGAATGCAAAAACCGCCAATATGCCTAAAGACAATGTTTTACGAGCAATTAAAAAAGCCAGTAGTAATGATACTGCAAACTACGAAGAGGTTTCTCTTGAGGGATATGCAGTAAACGGAGTGGCTATTTTTGTTGATTGTGCAACTAATAATAATAATAGAACTGTAGCTGATGTTAGGTCTTATTTTAGCAAATGTGATGGTACTTTAGGAACTAATGGATCATTAGAATTCATCTTTAATAGAAAAGGTGTTTTTACTATTGATCCAAATCAAATTACTATATCGACTGAAGATTTGGAGATGGAACTTATTGATGGTGGATTAGAAGAATTAGAAATTGATGAAGAAGCTATAACAGTTTACTGTGATTTCTTAGATTTTAGTAATATGCAAAAGAAAATTGAAGAATTACAAATTGAGGTTACCAATTCAGAATTACAAAGAATTCCAACTAATACTAAAAAAATCACTGTAGAACAATCAAAAAAAGTCTTAAAACTCCTTGATCTCTTAGAAGAAAACGAAGATGTACAACAAGTTTTCCATAATATGGAGCTAACTGAAGAAATATTAAAAACTATGGAAGAATAATGAATATATTAATACTTGGTAGCGGCGGTAGGGAGCACGCACTTGCGTGGAAAATATCCAAAAGCAGCTCTTGTAATAAATTATTTATAGCCCCTGGAAATGCTGGCACAGAATTAGTAGGTCAAAACATCCAAATTAGCGTAACAGATTTTCAGAGCATAAAAAAACTAGTAATAAAAGAGGAAATTGTAATGGTTATTGTAGGGCCTGAAGACCCTTTAGTTAAAGGTATTTTTGATTTTTTTCAATCTGACAAGCTCCTTAATCATATTACTGTAGTTGGGCCATCAAAAGAAGGGGCAAAACTTGAGGGAAGTAAAGAGTTTGCTAAAGAATTTATGTTTAGAAATAATATCCCGACAGCAAAATACAAGTCCTTTACAAAGGAAAATATTAAAGAAGGATATGATTTTTTAGATTCACTTAAACCACCATATGTATTAAAAGCAGACGGTTTAGCTGCTGGTAAAGGGGTTCTAATTATAAATGAACTTAAAAAAGCAAAAGAAGAATTAGAATTAATGCTTCTCAAGTCTAAATTTGGAAATGCAAGTGAAAAAGTTGTTGTAGAGGAGTTTTTAGATGGAATAGAGCTTTCTGTATTTGTTATAACTAATGGTAGCTCTTATAAAATTCTTCCTTCAGCTAAAGATTATAAAAGAATTGGAGAAGGAGATACCGGTCTTAATACGGGCGGAATGGGAGCTGTTTCACCGGTTCCTTTTATTGACAGGTTTTTTATGGAAAAAATTGAACAAGAAATTATTAAACCATCTATTGAAGGTCTAAAAAAAGAAGGTATCCGCTATCAAGGCTTTTTATTTATAGGATTAATTAAAATGGGTTCAGAGGCAAAAGTAATTGAGTATAATGTCCGCTTAGGAGACCCCGAGACAGAAGTAATAATACCTAGAATTAAATCTGACCTATTAAACTTATTAAAGGGTATTGGAGATGGAACCTTTAGTGAAAAAGATCTAAATATTAGTGAAGACGCTGCTGCAACAGTAATGTTAGTTTCTAAGGGTTATCCAGAGAGTTATGAAAAAGGTCATGAGATAACAGGCTTGGAANATTATGAAAATAGTATTGTTTTTCATGCCGGCACTAAAAAAATAGATGAAAAAACCAGAACTAGCGGGGGAAGAGTTATGTCAATAACATCTTATGGTAAAAATATTGATGAGGCTTTAAAAAGATCCTACANCACTGCAGAAAAAATTGTTTTTGATGGAAAAAAATACAGAAAAGATATTGGGTTTGACTTATAGAGAACGATGTTCTTCTCCATTTTTTCTATGTTTATACATCATAAGAATCCAGATAACCAAAAAGAGAAAAATAACAAGAATATATACGTAGTTTATTTTATTACCTATTAAAGGCATAAATTCAAAAGTAGCTGTAAAAAAATCGCCAATTGCTGTCCAAAAATTTTTCATCATAGTCTTTATATTTAAAAGTCAAATTTATATATTTTTGAATTAATACATGCTACTAAAAACTCTTATAAATCCTAAGCCAAAAATAATAGTTTATTTCGTTCTTTTCAGCGTAATATTTCTTTGCCTTCCTATTATTAGAAATAATAGTTTTGAGCTTAATAATCATTTAGGTTATTCTGCGTGGCTTTTCTATATACTCTCTGCAATTCTTGTGCCTTTGCATGCATTTGGATTGAATAACTTAATTTATAAAAACAATATTATTAAAAAAGAAAATTTAATTATAGCTACTGTTTTTATACTACTTAATTCCTTTAATATAGATGTTGTAACAAATCTTATTACAAGTTTCTTAATGCTTTTTTTCATCAACTACTTATTTGCATCATATCAAAAAGAATATCCTTTTAATGAAATATTTTGCGCCTCTTTAATACTAGCTATAATTGTTTTTCTAAATCCTATTATGTTAGCTATGTACTTGCTTTTTTTAACGAGTTCNTTTATATTTAATTATCTAAACTGGCGAAGCTTAGTCGTCTCAATACTAGGTTTTTGTATCCCTTATATTTTATATCTTTTTTATTTATTCATTACAACAAATGAATTAGATATCACTTCTATCATATCACTACCTGTATTTACTTATAATGAACAAGTGTTATTAGCTATAGCTAAAGAAAAAATAATTTCAGTGTCTTTTCTTATACTAATTTTAATAGCATTCTTTGAGTTTTTTGGTTGGTTATATAAAAAAAGTATTAGGTCAAGAAAATCATTTTTTATTATACTAATGTATTTTTTTATAGCATTAATAATATTATTTTTTGGATCAATAAATAATTGGTATATCATTATTAGTCCGCTAAGTGTATTTATTGCAAATTATCTCACCTACGCTAGAAATAGAAATCTAGCTAATATTTTATTTTATATTTTTATTATCAGTTCTTGCTATTATAGGTGTATGATTATCATTTAATATGTAAATTTACAGCAAAAATTATACTTATTATATATGAAATTTGGTGTTGTTGTTTTCCCAGGATCTAACTGCGATAAAGATATTATTCTTGCTTTGGAAAATACAATCAATAAACAAGTAGTTGAGCTCTGGCATAAAGATACTGATTTAAAAGGCTGTGATGTAATTTTTTTGCCTGGCGGCTTTTCTTTTGGTGATTATTTACGCTCAGGAGCCATAGCTAAATTCTCTCCTATAATGAAAAAAATAATTGAGTTTGGAGAAAAAGGAGGTTATGTTATTGGTATATGCAATGGATTTCAAATTCTTACTGAAAGCGGCTTACTACCCGGAGCTTTATTACACAATACTAGTAATAAGTTTATATGTAAAAATGTTAACTTGAAAGTTGTAAATAAAGATACTTTAGTTACAAAAAGAGTCAAAAAAAATATTGTAAAAATACCTATAGCTCATGGTGAGGGGAGGTATTTTGCTGATGAAAAAACTATTAATAGTTTATTTGAAAATAATCAAGTGATATTTCAATACTGTAATGAAAATGGCGAAACTGAATCTTCTGCAAATCCAAATGGATCATTATCTAATATTGCAGGAATCTGTAATAAAAACAGAAATATATTTGGCATGATGCCTCATCCCGAAAGAGCAGCAGAATCTGATTTAAAAAATACAGATGGAGTTGCTTTATTTGAAAGCATATTAGCCTCTTTAGAATCATAATTCTTTAAAACCTTATTCTCTTTTCTATATTATTAATTGTTTACAAAACTGTTAACAAAGTTTAGGTTTTCGTGTATGGCAAATTTTATAATTTTTTAAAATTGTAATAACTCAATTAAATCTTAATTTTTAATATTATAATCTAGATAGATATGAAATCATTATTAGCAGAAGATAAAAGTGAATTAAAAAAAGATCTTGTCCAAAAAAAATATTCTTATGATGACACGTTAAAATGTTCAGTTGATTATTTTAATGGTGATGAACTCGCGGCAACTACTTGGATGAATAAATACGCTATGAAAGATTCTGCCGGTGATTTTATTGAGATTTCTCCAGACTGTATGCATAGAAGAATGGCAAAAGAATTTGGAAGAATTGAGCATGATTATAGATTAAAATATAACTTAAATGGCAGTGCTAAGTTTTTATCAAAATATGGGCAAGAGCGTGAGGTTTTAGATGAAGATAAAATCTATAACTTTTTTAAAAAATTTAAATATATAGTACCGCAAGGAAGTGTTATGAGCTCATTAGGCAACCACTATAAATTAGCTTCACTATCAAACTGTATAGTTGTACCTGAACTTCATGATTCTTACGGAGGAGTTTTTTATACAGATCAACAACTAGCTCAGCTTTTTAAAAGAAGGTGTGGTGTTGGTGTTGATATTTCAAACTTAAGGCCTTCTGGCGCTAAAGTATCAAATGCAGCAGGTAGCACATCGGGAGCAGTATCTTTTATGAATCGTTTTTCTAATACTACTCGTGAGGTGGCTCAAAATGGAAGAAGAGGGGCTTTAATGTTAACAATGGACATTGCTCATCCTGATATTGAGGATTTCATAACTATTAAGCAAGATCTCACTAAAGTTACCGGAGCTAATGTTTCTATTCGTTTATCTGATGAGTTTATGGAGGCAGTTGAAAAAAACAATCAATATACTCATAGATGGCCAATTGATTCTAAAGATCCAAAATTTAAAAAAGAAATAAATGCTAGAGATTTATGGAATACAATTATTAAATGTGCTCATCACACTGCAGAACCAGGATTAATTTTTTGGGATAGGCAACATTGGTATTCAACATCTTCAGTTTATCCGGAATATAAAAACACTTCTACAAATCCTTGCTCTGAAATTGCAATGCAGGGTGGTGATAGTTGCAGACTAATTGCTCTGAATCTCTATAATTTTGTAGAACACCCTTTTACTGATAAAGCGATTTTTAATTTAGATAAATTTTATAAAACAACATATGAATCTCAGAGATTAATGGATGATTTAGTTGATCTTGAAACAGAGGCTATAGAAAGAATACTAAATAAAGTCGCTACAGATGATGAGCCTCAAAATATAAAAGAAGTAGAAAAAGAGACTTGGGAATTACTATTGAAAACTGGAAAAGAAGGACGAAGAACTGGATTAGGGTTCACTGCCTTAGCTGATATGATTGCAGCACTAGGGTTTTCAATTGATTCAGACGAAGCAATAGCTTTTGTAGAGAAAATAATGAAAGAAAAATGCCGCGCAGAGTTTGATTGCTCTATTGACATGTCATTAGAAAGAGGAAGTTTTGTTGGTTTTAATAAAGAAATTGAAAACTCTTCAGAATTTGTGCAAATGCTTAAACAAGAACTTCCAACAGTCTATGAAAGAATGATGAAGTTTGGAAGAAGAAATATCTCCATCAGTACAGTAGCTCCAACTGGAACACTTAGCATGCTAGCACAAACCTCATCGGGAATTGAACCTGTCTTTATGACTCATTATAAAAGAAGAAGAAAACTAAATGAACATGATGCTGAAGAAAAGGTAGATTTTATAGATGATTTAGGTGATAAGTGGCAAGAATTCACAGTCTATCATCATAAACTAAAAAAATGGATGGAAATAACAGGAGAAAGCGATATATCTAAAAGTCCATATGCCGGTTCAACGGCTCCAGAAATAAATTGGCAAAAAAGAGTTACAATGCAGGCTGTTGTTCAAAAATATGTAACCCACTCCATTAGTTCTACAATAAATCTACCTAATGATGTGTCTTTAGAGGAGGTTGGATCAATATATCTAAATAGCTGGAAAGAGGGTTTAAAGGGCATTACGGTTTATAGAGATGGGTCCAGGTCTGGAGTATTAGTAGCTGTTGACTCTGAGAAAAAAGAAGAAAAAATAAATGCAGATTTCAAAGAAACTCAAGCCCCTGAAAGACCTAAAAAAATTGACGCAAAAGTTGTGAGATTTCAAAATAATAAAGAAAAATGGATTGCTGTTGTTGGATTAATTAACGGGAGGCCATACGAAATTTTTACTGGTAAAACGGAGGATGTTTTTTCTGTTCCTCCACAAATAGAATATGGATGGGTTATTAAAAATAGAAAAGAAGATAACACAACTCAATATGACTTTCAATACGAAGACAAGGAGGGTTATAAAGTAACTATGGGGGGGCTTTCAAGATCATTTGATAAGGAATTTTGGAATTACGCAAAATTGATCTCTGGAGTTTTGAGACACGGTATGCCGCTGCCATATGTTGTTGAATTAATAAGTACAATGAATCTATATGATGAAAATATTAATACCTGGAAAAGTGGTGTTGTAAGGGCTTTAAAAACATTCATTGCTGATGGTACTAAAGTGAACGACCGTACTTGTAATGAATGTGGAGACCAAGGACTTATTTATGAGGAAGGCTGCTTAAAGTGTGTTAGTTGCGGATATAGTAAGTGTGGTTAAACCATATTTATTTAAGAATAAAACTAATCTTTATTATATGAAAATATATTTTTACTGTATACTAACTGTTTTGTTTTTATCCAGTTGTGCCAATATTATCATGCCTGATGGTGGGGAAAAAGACACAAGCGCGCCAAATCTTGCTAAAATATATCCGCCTTCAAAAGCTATAAACTTTAAAGAGAAAAAAATTACATTTTATTTTGATGAAAATATAGCTGCCAATAATTGGAATGACTTTTTTTTTATATCTCCATTATTAAAAGGGGAGATTAAACATAAGATTAAAAATAAAGAACTAACTCTTTTTTTAGATGATACTTTAAAAGATAACACTACTTATTCATTAATTTTAAATAACTGTATTAAAGATGTGAATGAGGGAAATATATTAAAAAACCTTGAATACCTGTTTTCTACTTCTGAACAAATAGATACCCTTACCATAAAAGGGAAATTGATTGATGCTAAAACTTTAGAACCAAAAAAAAATACTTGGGTATTTTTACATAAAGAATCTCTTATAGATAGTCTAAGCTTTAAATCTAAACCCACCTACATTACTAAAAGTAACGACGAGGGCTACTTCAGTTTTGGAAACATTAATGATTTAAAATATAACATATTTTCTATTTCAGGTTTAGACTTTACGTATCAAGAAGGGGATGAAATTGGTTTTAAAAATGAGTTAATATATTCTGGAAAAGACAGTAATTTAATTATATATATGTCAGACCCATTATATAAAAAAGATACAATAAAAACTACAGATACATTAGAGCAAGTTGAAAGTAAATTAACTGGAAGCCTTAATATTGAAAGTAATCTGGATACGAATATTATTATTCAACTTTATAAAGGTGACAAGCTGTATAAAGAAGACTTTTTTTCAAAAAGCCCATATATAATAAATAATATTCCTGCTGGAGAATACACTTTGTATCTAATAATAGATGATAATAATAATCATATTTGGGACACGGGTAGCTTTGCAATTAAACAACAACCTGAAAAGGTTTACTTTTATGAGAAGCCTGTTAATATAAGAACTAATTGGGATTTAGAAGTTAACTGGGCTATTAGTGAATAGTAAAATTATCTCTATCTTGTAAGAAGTTCATCTGTCTTCTTTTTAGTTGCAGATCATCTCTTGATATAGTAATACTCTTAACAACATCAATCTTATCTCCAAGATTTAATAGGTTTTTTCCAAAAGCATCGTATACGGATGATGAGCCAGAAAAATAAATATCAGAATTATCCTTACCTACTCTATTTATTCCAACTGAGAAACATTGATTTTCAATAGCTCTTGCTTTTAATAATGTGTTCCAGGCATCTATTCTTTTTTCTGGCCAACTGGATAAGAAAATTAACACATCATAGTCATCATTATTTCTACAAAAAACTGGAAATCTTAGATCGTAACAAATCAATGGACATATGCGCCAGCCCTCTTCAATGATAATTTTTCTTTTATCTCCTTTTGAGATAGTTTTTTGTTCTTTTATAAGTGAAAATAAATGACGTTTATCATAGCTGTGCTGTGATCCATCTTTTGATATCCATATTAATCTATTGTATATTTTATTATTTTCTGTAATCATTAGAGTTCCAGCAACTGCACATGCTTTCTTCTTAGAAAGAGATTTCATCCATGCAACTGTTTCTCCATTAGTCTCTTCTGCTAAAGAAATATCAAATGGACAAAATGAAGTATTAAACATTTCTGGAAGTAATATAATGTCTGTATTCTCTATATCACAAACTATACTATCAATCTTTGATAGGTTTTTTTTCTTATTCTTATGAAAGAGATCTATCTGTAAAAGTGATATTTTTAAATACTCATTCACTTTGAAAAATTAATTATTTTTTTTCTGAGCTTATTGTTGCTGAGATATATTCTCTATTCATTCTAGCTATATATTCTAGCGAAATACCTTTAGGGCATTCAACTTCACAAGCTCCTGTGTTAGTACAATTTCCAAATCCTTCTTTATCCATTTGATTGACCATATTAACAACACGATCTTTAGCTTCAACTTCACCCTGGGGAAGATATGAGTACTGCGACACTTTAGCTGCAACAAAGAGCATGGCAGATGAGTTTTTACAAGTCGCTACGCATGCGGCACAGCCAATACATGCAGCAGCATCAAATGCCTTGTCAGCATTAGCTTTAGGAATAGGTACAGCATTTGCATCTTGAGTATTACCAGAAGTATTAACCGATACAAACCCTCCAGCCTGTTGTATTCTATCAAAGGCACTTCTATCTACAACTAAATCCTTAATTACAGGCATTGATTTAGATCTCCAAGGTTCAATATAAATTGTTTCACCGTCGTTGAAAGAACGCATATGTAATTGGCATGTAGTTGTTCCTCTGTCAGGACCATGAGCCTGTCCATTTATATACATTGAACACATCCCGCAAATACCCTCTCTACAATCATGATCAAATGCAATAGGCTCAATTCCATCATTAATCAATTTATTATTTAAAACATCCATCATTTCTAAGAATGATGAATGTTCAGAAATCTCAGTAATATTATATGTTTCTATCTTGCCTTTTGCCTTACTATTTTTTTGTCTCCAAACTTTTAATGTTAAATCCATAAAATTTATTTATAAGAGCGTTGTTTAAGTTCTATATCATTAAATTCTAGATGTTCTTTATGTAATATTGCCTCAGAAGGCTCTCCCACAAATTCCCAAGCAGAGGTAAATGCAAAATCGTTATCGTTTCTTAAGGCCTCTCCTTCTTTTGTTTGTGATTCTTCTCTAAAATGACCTCCTGCAGATTCTGTTCTCTCTAACGCATCTTTAGCAAAAAGCTCTCCAAGCTCTAAAAAATCTGCAACCCGACCTGCTTTTTCAAGCTCTTGATTTAGCTCATTCTTTTCTCCAGGAATATTAACACTTGTCCAAAATTCATCACGAATATCTTTAATCTCTTTTATTGCATGCTTTAAACCACTTTCACTTCTAGCCATTCCAACAAATTCCCACATAATCTTTCCAAGTCTCTTATGGAAATAATCAACCGTCTTGTCTCCTTTAATGCTTATTAATTTATCAATTGTTGAAGAGACTTTTTGCTCGGCAATTTCAAACTCCTTAGCTTCAATTGAAATAGGTCCTGTTCTAATATCACTAGCTAAATAATCTCCAATTGTATAAGGAAGAACAAAATAGCCATCAGCTAAACCTTGCATTAGAGCTGATGCTCCTAACCTGTTTGCTCCATGATCAGAAAAGTTAGCCTCACCAATACAATAACATCCAGGTATAGTTGTCATAAGATTATAGTCTACCCAAACCCCTCCCATGGTATAATGAACAGCGGGGTAAATCATCATGGGTGTTTTGTATGGGTTTTCTGCAACAATTTTTTCATACATCTGAAATAAATTACCATACTTTTCTTTAACAACCGCTTCTCCAAGTTCAATAACTTTTTCAAGATTCGGATCTTTTATACCAAGTATAAGTGCTTTTTCATTTCCATATCTCTGAATTGCTGCTGAAAAATCAAGATATACCGCTTCACCAGTAAAATTAACTCCATGTCCAGCGTCACAACGTTCTTTAGCTGCTCTAGAAGCTACGTCTCTTGGTACTAAATTTCCAAAAGCTGGATATCTTCTTTCTAAATAATAATCTCTATCCTCCTCTTTTAACTCAGTTGGCTTTAGCTTTTTTTGACGTATTAATTCAGCATCCTTTAAGTTTTTAGGAACCCAAATTCTTCCATCATTTCTAAGTGATTCAGACATTAATGTTAACTTAGATTGATTTTCTCCAGATCTCGGTATACAAGTAGGATGTATCTGAGTATAGCATGGATTAGCAAAAAAAGCTCCATTTCTATGAATTTTCCATGCAGCTGTAGCATTTGAACCCATAGCATTAGTTGATAAAAAGAAGACATTTCCATACCCTCCGCTTGCTATAACAACTGCATGTGCAGAATGCCTCTCAAGATCACCAGTTATTAAATTTCTTGCAATAATACCACGAGCTTTACCATCTACCTTAACAAGCTCAACCATTTCATGCCTATTATACATTGATATCTTACCTTTAGCAATCTGTCGATTCATAGCCGAATATGCACCAAGCAAAAGCTGCTGTCCTGTTTGTCCTCTAGCATAAAATGTTCTTGAAACCAATACGCCTCCAAAAGATCTATTATCAAGTAATCCACCATAATCTCTAGCAAAAGGAACTCCCTGTGCAACACATTGGTCTATAATGTTAACTGAAACCTCAGCTAATCTATAAACATTTGCCTCTCTTGCTCTGTAATCACCGCCCTTTACAGTGTCGTAGAATAATCTGTATATAGAGTCACCATCATTTTGGTAATTTTTTGCAGCATTAATTCCTCCTTGAGCAGCTATTGAATGAGCTCTTCTTGGGGAGTCTTGGTAGCAAAATGACTTAACATTATACCCCATCTCAGCTAATGAAGCTGATGCAGAACCACCAGCCAAACCAGTTCCTACAACTATAATATCAATATTTCTTTTGTTCGCAGGACCAACAACATTAATGTTGTTTTTATGATTTGTCCACTTATCCTTTATTGGACCTTCTGGTGTTTTGGAATCTAAAATCATTTACTTAAAAGGATATTGATTAATAAAATGAAATATAGCGATTGTAGAAAATCCAAGTGAAATCAAAACACTGTATAAGGTTCCTGCAATTTTAATGCTTGGATTGTACTTTTTATGATTAGCTCCTACTGATTGAAATGCTGATTTAAATCCATGATTTAAATGAAAGCCCAGTACAATAAAAGAAACAACATATACTGCTGTATAAAGTGGATTAGAAAATAAATTAACGACTAAGTCGTAATCTGTTATTCCTTCTGGCAATCCAATAAATTTTAGTTCATAAAAATAATCCCTCAAATGCAATACTAAAAAAACCAAAACTAAACCCCCAGAAATTATCATAGATCTTGATGAAAGATCAGCATTTTTATGTGATTGATTAAACGCATAGTTTTTTGGCCTAGCTAGTTTATTCTGGATAGTTAACTTAATACCCATTCCAATATGTATAATAAATCCTAATGCTAAAACATACTGCATTAAATATATTACAGGATTTGTTGCCATAAAGTGAGCGGCATCATTAAACAAATCTTTAGAAGAGGATAATGTAAATGAATTAATTATCAAATGGGTTATTAGAAAAATAATTAAAAAGAGGCCCGATAAGGCCATAATAAATTTTCTAACTATAGAAGATAATTTCATGTATATGATAATTATTGTTAGACAAAGGTATGACTCGTATACCACAAAAACAACATTATTTAGTAATTCAGAATGATTATTGATAAAATAAGTATTTTAATATCTTTGTAAAAAGAAATTTTATAATGAAATACACNACATTAGACTCTAANTTATTTATTCGCAATAGNGAATTACTATCNAGAAAGCTAGATAATAAATCAATTGCNATTTTCAATTCCAATGACGTTATGCCAACTAACTCAGATGGAACTATGCCTTTTAAGCAAAACAGTGATTTATTTTGGCTAACAAGTGTTGATCAAGAAGAAAGTGTTTTTGTGATGATAAAACACAATGATCTTATAAAAGAGATTTTATTTTTAAAAGAAACTAATGAACATATTGCTATCTGGGAAGGCGCAAAGCTCACAAAAGAAAAAGCAAATAAAAACTCAGGAATTCAACAAGTATATTGGCTTACAGAAATGGAAAAAATAATTCACAATGAAATTACCGTTTTAGAAAAAATATACTTAAATAAAAACATGCATAGCCGATCAACCTCTGAGGTTCAAACTCGTGATGATAGATTTAGAGAAACTATGATATCTCAATTTCCAAATAAAGAAATTAAAGAGATTGCTCCTATTATGCATGAGTTAAGATTTATAAAATCTNATTTAGAGGTCGCGCTAATTCAACATGCCTGTAACATTACAGATAAGGGATTAAGAAGGATTCTTCCGCTTATTAAGCCAGGAATAATGGAGTATGAGATTGAAGCAGAGCTGATGCATGAATTCCTGTCAAATAGATCAGCCGGATTTGCATATCAACCAATAATTGGCTCTGGAATAGATTCATGTGTTCTTCATTATATTGATAATAACAAAAAGTGTTTAGATGGAGATATCTTATTAATGGACTTTGGTGCTGAATATGCCAACTACGCATCTGATCTTACAAGAACAGTTCCTGTTAACGGTAAGTTTTCATCAAGACAAAGAGATGTGTATAATGCGGTTCTAAGAGTAATGAAAGAAGCAACTAACATGCTGCGACCTGGAACAGATCACAAAAAAATGCAGCAAGAAGTTATTAAACTTATGCAAGAAGAATTAATTAAACTCGGATTATTTGATAAGCATGATGTTAAAAATCAAGATCCTAAAAACCCATTATATAAAAAGTATTTTATGCATGGTACTTCTCATTCTTTAGGACTAGACGTTCATGATGTTGGTGACACAAGTACGCCTATGAAGTCAGGTATGGTTTTTACATGCGAGCCTGGAATATATATTCAAGAAGAAGGACTTGGAATAAGGTTAGAAAATGATATTCTCGTTACTGATAACAAGCCATTAGATTTGATGGGTAATATTCCTATAGAGCTTGATGAGATAGAGTATTTAATGAGAGGCTAATCAGCAACTATCCATTATTTATAAATTCAAGGCAAGACTTTTCATTCTTCAAGCAATAAAAGACCTCTTAATTTAAGGTCTTTTATTTTATGACATCTGATATCTTTTGTAATTCGTTTTATAATAATTATACATTATCATAAACGTTCCAGAGATAAGAATCCCATAAACAACTAAGTGATTATGAATATCTCTGTAAAATTCAGAATTATTTATTAAGAGCCACATAATTGTT
>JGI24540J26637_10000070_pt1 | contig 33856 bp, 37 predicted proteins | sample NorSeaMetagenome_FD_26637 | JGI IMG/M metagenome (IMG submission 26637)
GGTATCGCTCGTCAACCTGAAGCAGAAAACAAAATTCGTGGTACTTTATTATTAAGTTTAGCTTTCATGGAAGCATTAACTATTTATGGTTTAGTAGTAGCTTTAGCATTATTATTTGCTAACCCATTTAACACATAATAATAGCCTTTTCCCAAATAGGTAAAATATTATTTTTATCTATTTGGATATTTTTTAAACGCATAAAGCGAAACATATATATATATTTATATGGTTAATCTTTCAATATTAATTTCAAGTTCAGAAACAAGTGGGCCTGGTGGTCTATTTGATATCAATGCGACTTTACCACTTGTAGCAATTCAATTTCTTTTATTAATGGCTATTCTTAATGTGCTACTTTATAGCCCATTAGTAACAGCAATTACCGAACGTAATGATTTTATTTTAAATAATTTATCTAAAGCGTCAGATACATTAGCAAAAGCGAATGAATTAACTGCTCAATATGAACAAGAATTGAATAGTGTACGTAAAGAAGCACAATTGGAAATTGCAAATTCACAAAAAATTCATAAAGAAATTTTAGATATAGAACTAAATATTTCACAAAAATATATTGATAATTTATTAGAAAGTATTACAAACGAATTTCTTACTAAAAAAGAAAGCGTTTTAAATAATTTAGGTAGTGAAATTCAAACTTTGACTACTGAAATTGAAAATAAATTATCAGTTTAAATTTTTTGGTACAAGTAATTTTCCCTTTTTATAAGCAAACAGTTTACATAAAAACTATAAAATATGGAAAATTTCGATCAAATTTTTACATTACTTGCTGCGGAAGAGGGTATCGGATTAAATACTGATATTCTTGAAACTGGAGTATTAAATATCCTTGTATTAATCGGGATTGTCATTTATGTAGGTCGAGATTTTTTAGGATCTTCACTGGAACAAAGACAACAAGAAATTATACAAAGTGTTCAAGATGCAGAAGAGCGTTTAACTGAAGCGAATACACGTTTAAGTGAAGCTCAAAAGCAATTAACACAAGCACAAGTAATTATTAGCGAAATTAGACAAGAAACTATTAATACAAAAAAATTATTATTAGATTCAGATTCTACCCAAGCTAATCAAGAGTTAGCAACTCGTTTTGGGCGCGCATTAGCAACTTTACGTTCAAGAGAACAACAAGTGTTTAGTGAAATTAAACAACAAATTATTTCATTATCATTAAAAAATGTCTTAACCAAAGTTCAAACTAATTTAAGCCCAACAAAGCAAGCAACATTAATTGATAAAAGTATTGCTAAATTAGGAGGACAATTATAATGGCTAATAATATCTTAGCAACTAAAATTGCAACTCCTTATGCAGAAGCATTATTAGATTTAGCAAAATCACAAAGTTCAATTCACGCTATTACATCCGATGTTAATAATTTACGTGAATTATTAAATTCAACTCCTTCATTAACAGATTATTTAAATAATCCGGTTGTCAGAATTGAAGCTAAACGTGAAATTATTAAGAAAACGATTAGTCCACAAGTTTGTGAACAAACATCAAATTTTTTATTAATTTTAACCGATAGAAATCGAATTAATTATCTGGAAGCAATCGCAGAAAGATACTTAGAATTAGTTTATGAATTAGCAAATATTAAAATTGTTGAAGTAACATCAGCAACAGAAATGTCTGATGAACAACAGCAGATGTTAATTGATAAACTCCAAACAATGACAAATGCAAAAGAAATTAAATTATTAATAACTTTAGATGCTAGTCTTATGGGTGGCTTTCTAGTAAAAACAAATTCTCAAGTAATTGATCTTAGTGTAAAAGGTCAACTAAAAGAATTAGCAAAACATCTAGATAGTGTTTTAGAAATTTAAATTTAACCCAAATTTTTTATTAACTTTTTTATCTTAAAAATAATACAATGATAAGTATTCGCCCAGACGAAATTAGTAGTATTATCCGTGAACAAATTGAAAAATACGATCAAGAGGTTAAAGTAGATAACGTTGGTACCGTATTACAAGTAGGTGATGGTATTGCACGTGTTTATGGTCTTGACCAAGTAATGAGTGGTGAGCTTGTAGAATTTGAAGATAAAACAATTGGTATTGCACTTAACTTAGAAAATGATAATGTTGGTGTTGTATTAATGGGAACAGGTCGTCAAATTTTAGAAGGTGGAACAGTTAAAGCAACTGGTCGAATTGCTCAAATTCCTACCGGTGATGCTTTTTTAGGTCGTGTAATTAACCCTTTAGCTGCTCCAATTGATGGTAAAGGTGATATTAAAAACACTGATACTCAATTATTAGAAGCAATGGCACCTGGTATTATTAGTCGTAAATCAGTTTGTGAACCATTACAAACAGGTATTACATCAATTGATGCTATGATTCCAATTGGTCGTGGGCAACGTGAATTAATTATTGGTGATCGTCAAACAGGGAAAACTTCAATTGCGGTTGATACTATTATTAATCAAAAAACTGAAGATGTTGTTTGTGTATATGTAGGTGTTGGTCAAAAAGCTTCTACAATTGCCCAAGTAGTAAATGTTTTAGAAGAAAAAGGTGCGATGGCTTATACAATTATTGTAGCAGCTAGTGCAAATGATCCTGCAACATTACAATATATTGCCCCCTACGCTGGTGCGGCAATGGCCGAATATTTCATGTATAATGGAAAAGCAACCTTAGTAGTTTATGATGATTTAACGAAACAAGCGATGGCTTACCGTCAAATGTCATTACTATTACGTCGTCCTCCTGGACGTGAAGCCTACCCTGGTGATGTATTTTATTTACATTCACGTTTATTAGAACGTGCTGCCAAATTAAGTGATGAATTAGGTGGAGGTAGTATGACTGCTCTTCCGGTTATTGAAACACAAGCCAGTGATGTTTCAGCTTATATTCCAACGAATGTAATTTCGATCACTGATGGCCAAATTTTCTTATCGAATGATTTATTTAATTCAGGTATTCGACCAGCCATTAATGTTGGTATTTCAGTATCACGTGTAGGTTCAGCAGCTCAAACAAAAGCAATGAAGAAAGTAGCAGGTAAATTAAAATTAGAACTTGCTCAATTTGCTGAATTAGAAGCATTCTCGCAATTTGCTTCTGATTTAGATGATGCTACTCAAAAACAATTAGCACGTGGTTCACGGTTACGTGAATTATTAAAACAACCTCAAAATTCACCTTTATCAGTAGCTGAACAAGTAGCTTTGATTTATACAGGAATTAATGGTCATTTAGATGATTTAGAAGTTTCAGATGTTAAAAAATATTCAGCAAATTTACTAAATTATTTAAAAACAAGTAAAACAGCTTATGGTGAAGCAGTTGCTTCGTCACAAGCGTTCTCTGAAGAAACTGAAAATTTACTATTATCAGCAATTTCAGAATCAAAAGAAAATTTCAAAGCAAGTTTATCTTAATTTAAATTAAATTAATTAGTTTTTACTTTCAATAATTAAAGTAAAAACTAATTAAATTAATTTAAATTCAATAATTTTTTATATCTTCACTTATAATAGTATAGTGGTTAACTATTTTTATAGTTCAATAGTAAGAAAGTCAAAACCCATTATTTATATTAAGGAATCTAATTACTATGGCACTTCCATGGTATCGTGTTCATACAGTAGTATTAAATGATCCAGGTCGATTAATCGCCGTTCATTTAATGCATACAGCTTTAGTAGCCGGCTGGGCTGGCTCTATGGCTTTATACGAATTAGCAGTTTTTGATCCATCAGATCCAGTATTAAATCCTATGTGGCGTCAAGGTATGTTTGTTATGCCGTTTATGACAAGATTAGGAATTACCGACTCTTGGGGTGGATGGAGTATTACAGGTGAAAGCGTTTCAAATCCAGGCATTTGGAGTTTTGAAGGTGTAGCTTTATCACATATTATTTTATCAGGTATGTGCTTCTTAGCAGCTATCTGGCATTGGGTTTATTGGGATTTAGAATTATTCCGTGATCCAAGAACAGGTGAACCTGCATTAGATTTACCGAAAATTTTTGGTATTCATCTATTTTTATCAGGGTTATTGTGTTTTGGGTTTGGAGCTTTTCATGTTACAGGTTTATTTGGACCTGGAATTTGGGTTTCAGATGCTTACGGTGTAACTGGTAAAGTACAACCTGTTGCTCCATCTTGGGGTGCAGATGGTTTTAATCCATTCAATCCAGGTGGTATTGCTGCACATCATATTGCAGCAGGTATTTTTGGTATTTTTGCAGGTATTTTCCATTTAACTGTACGTCCACCACAACGATTATATCGTGCATTACGTATGGGTAATATTGAAACTGTATTATCAAGTAGTATTGCCGCAGTATTTTTTGCAGCTTTTGTAACATCTGGAACGATGTGGTATGGTGCGGCAGCAACACCAATTGAATTATTTGGTCCTACACGTTATCAATGGGATAGTGGTTATTTCCAACAAGAAATCGAACGTCAAGTAGAAACTTCAGTAAGTGAAGGTTTATCAGAAAGTGCTGCTTGGTCACGTATTCCAGATAAATTAGCATTCTATGATTACATTGGTAATAATCCAGCAAAAGGTGGTTTATTCCGTGCAGGTCCTATGGATAAAGGTGATGGAATTGCCGAAGCATGGTTAGGTCATCCAATTTTCCGTGATAAAGAAGGTCGTGAATTAACAGTTCGTCGAATGCCAGCATTCTTCGAAACTTTTCCTGTTATTTTAGTAGATAAAGATGGTATTATTCGTGCAGATATTCCATTCCGTCGGGCTGAGTCAAAATTCAGTATTGAACAAGTTGGAGTAACAGTTGATTTTTACGGTGGTAAATTAAATGGCCAAACCTTTAAAGATGCTCCAACCGTTAAAAAATTCGCACGTAAAGCTCAATTAGGGGAAGTTTTTGAATTTGATCGTACAAGTCTAGAATCTGATGGTGTTTTCCGTAGTAGCCCACGTGGTTGGTACACATTTGGACATGCTAATTTTGCATTATTGTTCTTCTTAGGCCATTTATGGCATGGTGGACGTACGATTTTCCGAGATGTATTTACTGGTATTGGTGCGGAAGTAACAGAACAAGTAGAATTTGGTGCATTCCAAAAACTTGGTGATAAATCAACTAAAAAACAAGGTGCTGTTTAGCTCTTTGTTTTAATTCAATTTATTGATTAAAGGATTACAGAATGGAAGCTTTAGTATATACATTTTTACTAATTGGTACATTAATGGTAATTTTCTTTGCCGTTTTCTTTAGAGAAACTCCACGTATTATTCGAAAATAAAAAAAGATTAAATATTAAATCAAAAAATGATTTAATATTTAATCTTCGTGTTCTTCAAATGGATCTCGTAAATTTTTTGCGGTAGGTCCAAAAGCAGTATAAATCGAATAAACTGTGATTCCTAAAAGTAAACTTGCTAGGAAGATTACAATAATCGTAGCTGTTTCCATAATAAATAGAGGTTAATAGGTTACTACCTTATTAGTATATATTGTTATGTGAAACAAAACTTAATTTATTAAAAATATAAAATATTCTTATGGCATTAAGAACAAGATTAGGCGAAATTTTACGCCCCTTAAATGCAGAATACGGAAAAGTTGCCCCAGGTTGGGGAACTACACCTATTATGGGTGGTGTTATGTTAGCATTTTTAGTATTTTTATTAATTATTTTACAAATTTACAATTCATCATTAATTATCGAAAATGTTGATGTAGATTGGGCAAATGGTTTAGTATAAAATACGAATAAGCATTAAAAAATAATTTTAAAAATTATTTTTTAATGCTACTATATATATATAGAACATTAATTATGGATATTATTAGTTTAGGTTGGGCTGGTGTAATGACAATGTTTACATTTTCATTATCATTAGTAGTTTGGGCACGAAATGGATTTTAATCCATTTTTTATTTTAATATTAGAAAAATAAATATTTTTATGGAATTTATCTTAAAACTTCTTCCTTTTGCAAATGCTGAAATTTTAACAGCTGCAATTACATGTTTCTTTATGACTCTATTTGGTCTATCTTTAGGGTTTGTTTTACTAAAAATTCAAGGTGAATAATACAATTTAATAATACTATTATTAAATTGTATTATTGTACGAAAAATACGGGACTGACGAGACTCGAACTCGCAACTTCCGCCGTGACAGGGCGGTGCTCTAACCAATTGAACTACAATCCCAAATATACTACTATTTGATTATATTAATAATAGCATTTAATTGTCAAATAATTTCAATGTTTAAAATTCAGGAGAAACAGGGATTCGAACCCTGGGTACAGTAAACTGTACGATAGATTAGCAATCTATTGCTTTCGACCACTCAGCCATTTCTCCAAAATTGTCAAACAAATTTTTTAATAGTTTATTTTGATGGCTCTGGTGGGATTTGAACCTACGACCTTGGGCTTATGAATCCCCTGCTCTAACCACTGAGCTACAGAGCCTAAAACTATTGAATTATTACACGTATTCATTATAACATGATAATTCATTTTATAGTAATATATTTAATAATTTAATAATTTTTATTATGAATGATTTTTGGAATAACATTTTACGTTATCCACGTTTTTTTATTAGTAGTGTTTCTGGATTAATTTTAGTAATTCTTACCCCTTTTATTAATTTAGTTAAAACTCCTCAATCAAGAATAATTTTATTGTTTTTCATTATTTTTTTATTTTTTACCTTATTTTTCATTTTAAAAAATATGCTTGCTATTTAATTTTAATTATTAATCTTTAACTAACTTTAAACATTATGGTTTTTAAAACAAAAATTTCTAATAAACAGACGGGTGCATTTGCTTTAATTGATAGTTTGGTACGCAATGGGGCTGAAGACATTTTTGGATACCCTGGAGGTGCAATACTTCCTATTTATGACGAATTATTTTTTTGGGAAAAACAAGGTTTAATTCGTCATATTTTAACCAGACATGAACAAGGAGCGATTCATGCTGCTGATGCCTATGCTCGTGTTACAGGCCGTGTAGGAGTTTGTTTTGCTACTTCAGGACCTGGTGCAACAAATTTAGTAACCGGAATTGCTAATGCACAACTTGATTCAGTTCCATTAGTGGTTATTACCGGCCAAGTAGGTAGAGCATTTATCGGTACCGATGCATTTCAAGAAACAGATATTTTTGGTATCACATTACCAGTTGTAAAACATTCTTATGTAATCCGTGATCCAAAACAAATGAATAAAATTGTTTCAGAAGCATTTTATATTGCTCAAAATGGTCGTCCTGGCCCTGTTTTAATTGATATACCTAAAGACGTTGGGCTTGAAGAATTTACAAATAATCTTCCAGTACAACAAAAAGATATTTTAAAAACTAAAGGATATAGATTTCAGTTTAAAACAACAAATAAACAAATTTTAGATGCTTTAACGATGATTAGAGAAGCATCTCAACCTTTATTATATGTTGGTGGTGGTGCTGTAATTTCGAATAGTCATAAAGAATTATTAAAATTAGCAGAATTATTTTCTATTCCTGTAACTACAACATTAATGGGTAAAGGTGCTTTTAATGAAAACAATCCATTTTCATTAGGTATGTTAGGTATGCATGGTACGGCGTATGCAAATTTTGCTGTAAGTGAATGTGATCTATTAATTGCTATTGGAACAAGATTTGATGATCGGGTTACAGGTAAATTAGATGAATTTGCTTGTCATGCACAAGTTTTACATATTGATATTGATCCAGCTGAAGTTGGAAAAAATAGATTACCGCAATTAGCTTTAGTTGGTGATGTAAAACAAATTTTAATTGAAATTTTAAAAGCTACCAAAAGTGATTCAAAATATAATTCTGATTTTTTACAAACTGAAGCATGGTTAGATAGAATTGAAAAATGGCGTCAAACTTATCCTTTAATGATTCCTCAAATTCGAAATAAATTATCTCCCCAGCAAGTTATTAATCGAGTAGGAAACTTGTATTCAAATGCAATTTTTACAACAGATGTAGGTCAACATCAAATGTGGTCAGCTCAATTTATTAAATGTGGCCCACGAAAATGGGCTTCAAGTGCAGGTTTAGGAACAATGGGTTACGGTTTACCAGCGGCTATTGGAGCCCAAGTTGCTTTTCCAAATGTTCCAGTTGTTTGTATTTCAGGTGATTCAAGTATTCAAATGTGTATTCAAGAATTAGGAACAATTGCACAATATAATTTACCTATTCGTTTAATGATTATTAATAATCATTGGCAAGGTATGGTACGTCAATGGCAAGAATCATTTTATGGCGAAAGATATTCTCATTCTAGTATGGAAGAAGGGCGTCCTAATTTTGTTAATTTAGCTAATGCTTATGGGATTAAAGCTTATAGAGTAACAAATGAAGTCGAAATGGAAACAATTTTATTAGAATCAAAAGACTATAATGGTCCATTAGTTTTTGATTTTGTTGTAGTTGAAGACGAAAATTGTTATCCTATGGTTGCTCCTGGTAAGAGTAATTCACAAATGATGGGGATTACAAAACAAAATAAAATTTCAGTAGTTATAAATAAAAATTCTTAAAATGGGCGATACAGGATTTGAACCTGTGACCTTCTGCTTGTAAGGCAGACACTCTACCGCTGAGTTAATCGCCCGAAATATATATATATAATACACATATAATTAAATAAGGTCAATATATAATTTTATATTGACCTTATTTAATTATTCCTTTATAATGATTATATACAGGGTCGGTGCCCGAGTGGTTAAAGGGGGGGGATTGTAAATCCTCTGCGTTATGCTACGTTGGTTCAAATCCAACTCGGCCCATTAATAAATTTTTAAAATTAAATATATCCTTTAAATCTATAAAATATTGTATAAAACAAATAGAACGCGAGTTTTTTATTTACATAACATTTCAATTGGATAATTTTTTATAAAAAAAGCTGATGAAGGGACTTGAACCCCCGACCTACTGATTACAAATCAGTTGCTCTACCAATTGAGCTACATCAGCACAAATATTTTATTTTATTTTTAAAATAGAAATAAAATCCAATTTAAAATTTATGACTCAATATTATTTTATCATGTTATGGTATGAATGACAAGGTATATAAAAAAATTACCCATATTTAAATATTAATTCTACTAATTTTTCGAAATTGCAACGAACTTTACAACATCATAAGATCATTGCCTTCTATTCAAATAACTAATAATTTAAATCTTTATTGTTAATAAATAACCAGCTCTGACTGAAGATTACTAATTGATATAACCCCACTGTTCCAAATTCATAAAAAGTTGTAATTGGTTAATACAATTACGTAGAGTAACTTGAATGCTCTTTCTCGACTACAAATTTTTACTAGTATTGTTAACTAACTCGATAGTGGACCTTAATTCAATTTGAACTAACTTTAATAGGATATTGGTTGCTAATAATCATTTTTTTAGACCAAAATTATTAAGAATTATCAATATTCTTAAAATAACAGCGATAATCAAAATAATATCCTTAACCAGTACGGTTTTTTAGCTGTTTGTAATTTTCGTTGTTTAGGTTTGCCCTTGAGCCATGAATACAGAGACCGAAAGAATAAATTAACACTGGTACTAAATACTATAAATCTCATTATTAAAAAAATCCGTTTCGTCGTAGGTGACTTTTTGGTAAATTTTTTATAATACCCTTTAGCTCTTCTTTTTAACCTAATTATCTTTATTTATATTTAAAAAGTTATTAAACGTAATTCTATTACACTCGAAATTAACAAAATATATTTATAAAGTTATATAAAGATAGGTCCAGCAGGAATCGAACCTGCATTAGAAACTTAGAAGGTTTCTGTCCTAATCCGTTAGACGATAGACCCAAGAATGGTATTATTTTATTAAAATAATACCACGTTTATAAAAGTAAAACAAAAATTTTTATTCTTCCCCCAGAGTAAACCGTGAAAATCTTGCAATTTTAATATTTTCGCCAAATAAACTAATTTTCTGTTTTAAATATTCATCAACTGTTACATTCGAGTCTCGAATATAATTTTGCTCTAATAAAACTTTTGTTTTTAAACTTTTTGTAACACGGCCTTCAATAATTTTATTTTTAATTTCGGCAGGTTTATTAACTAAATCATCTTTTGAACTTTCAAAATCCCATTCTTTTTGTTTTATTTCAGCTGAAATTTGATCTAAAGAAATAACTTCAACATCTGGACAAGCGGCAATTTGCATACCTAAATTTTGAGCTAGCTCTTTAAATTCAGGTTTTCGTGATACAAAATCAGTTTCACAGTTTACTTCTAACAAAATTCCTAATTTACTTCCTGTATGAATATATGCTTCAATTAGTCCTTCATTAGCACTTCGACTGGCTTTTTTATCTGCAATTGCTTCACCTTTTAAACGTAAGGCTTCCATTGCCTTCTCAAAATCGCCATTATTATCAGTTAAAGCTTTTTTGCAGTTCATCATACCTGCACCAGTTTTATCCCGTAATTCTTTTACAATTTTAGCAGTAATTTCCATTGTCATAAGTTTTAATTAAATTTATTTTTAAGTAGTTTGTAAATTTTTAACATTTTGTTGACCTATAGCAATATTGTCACTAAGTGATTGTAGAATTAATTTGATTGATCGTATTGCATCATCATTACCTGGAATTGGTATATCCACTAAGTCTGGATCACAGTTTGTATCTAGAATTGAAATAATTGGAATACCTAATGTTCGACATTCTTTAATTGCTGTCATTTCTCGTTTTTGATCAACAATAATTACAACATCTGGTAATTTTGTCATATTTTTAATACCATTTAGATGTTTTCTTAATTTTTCTAACTCTTTTTGTCGTTTAGCCGCTTCTTTTTTAGGTAATAACTCAAAAACATTGTCAGATTCTTGTTGTTCTAATGTTTTTAAATATTCAATTCGACTACGTAAAGTAACCCAATTTGTTAACATACCACCTAACCATCGATGATTTACATAAAATGAATTAGTTTTAGTTGCTTCTTGAGCAATTACAGCACTTGCTTGACGTTTAGTACCAATAAATAAAAATGTTTTATTTTCTTCCGCCGCATTTCGACAATACGAATTCGCTTCTTTTAATAATTGTGCAGATTGTACTAAATCTAAAATATGAATACTGTTACGTTCCGTATAAATATAAGGGAACATTTTAGGGTTCCAACGATAAGCTTTATGTCCAAAATGAACACCTGCTTCTAATAATTGGGCTAAAGTAGTTTCAGCCATAAAATTTTAACTCCTCAGTTAAAGAATAGTATTATGTATATAAGATAACAAATTTAAAACTTAAACGTCTAGTTATTAGTTGTTAAAACTTGTTTTAATTTATTAACATTTGAATTTATATTATTAACTAATTTTACACTAGTATCTGATAAATCACTGTAACTGTTAAAACCAGTACCTGCTGGAATTAAACGCCCAATAATTACATTTTCTTTTAAACCCCTTAACCAATCGACTTTACCTTCAATCGCAGCGCGCGTTAATACACGTGTCGTTTCTTGAAAACTGGCAGCGGAAATGAAACTATCAGTATTCAAAGAAGCTCTTGTTATACCTAGCAAAACCGGTTGGTAAAATGCGGGTTTATTATTGTCATTTTCAATCGAAGCATTGATATATTTCATTTGTTCTAAATCAACTAATTCATTTGCTAATAAAGGGGTATCTCCTTCATGAGCAATTTTTACTTTTGTTGTCATTTGGCGGATAATAACTTCTAAGTGTTTATCTGAAATACTTACACCTTGTGATTGATAAACTGATTGGATTAAATTTAAAATTAATCCTTGAACTTTTTTTATACTTCTATAGGTTGCTTCATACAACGTTTCAATTTTTGTATAGTGTTGAAAATATAAATCTAATAATGAGTGTAAATTTACATTTTCTTCACCTTCTAAAGAGGAACCAAATTTTAAGAATTTATAATTTAAACTTAAACCTGTTTTTTCCATAAGTGATCTATTTTCACTCGTTTTCATTTTTCTTGCTTCTAAAATTTGTTCAACTCTAGGCAAACCTTGGACAATATCACCTGTAATCTCTTTTTCATAACTTAATTGTCCAATATTTTGATTTTTTTCAATTAAATCCCCATTTCGACAAAATAATTGTGCGCCTTTTGGAAAAAAGTAAGGTCGACCTTTTTGAATAATAAAATGATTAGGTTGTTCATCAATAATTTTACCTGTGTATAGTCCATTATCTGAATTATTAATAAAATCTCCAATTTTATTTCCTTGGATTAATCTTTTTGGGATTATAGTACAATCTTTATCTCGAATACATAATAACTTTTTACTCTTTTTTTCAACTCTTGTTTTTAATTTTATTAAGTTATAAAATTCCGGAACAACAAATTCTAAATATCCTAATAATGTTGAAGAATTAATAAATTGATTGTTTTGAACAGTTAAAGAAACATTTAAATTTACTTCTCTTAATTCATTTGGAATATAATCTTCTAAACAAATCTTTTCTGATGTTAAAAATTCTAATTTTGAATTATTATTTACTTTTGCTAAAATTTCTAAATTACTATTATCAAATTCATTTAAACCATTAAAAAATTCAAATTTTAAATGTTGTTCAAATAATTTTAAACCGTGATGAATTTTAATTTTTTCTTTGTTTTTAATATTTGAAACAAGAATATTTTTAAATTTAAAAATATTTTTAATTCCAAAATTTTTTCCAAATAAATTTGAAACAGTTTTACGACGAGGAATTTTATATAAATAAATTGGTCTAATTAAAATTTCCACACCTGTTTTTGTATTTATAATTTCTGAAAAAACTAATTGTTCAATTTCTAAATTGTCAAAAATAATTTCACCTGGATAAAAAATTTTTTGATCATATTCTTCAAAATTTTTAATTTTATATAAGAAGCCCGGCTTAATAATAATTTCTTGTAGAATATTATTTTTTTCAATTACTTTAATAATTCCTGGAATCGTTGAAAATGTATCATTTACAATTTCATAATTTTCTGTCACAAATTCGGAATCTTCAACGTTTAAAATACTACTATCTCGATTAATAATATGTGTTTCTTCAGGGACCCATAAAACACTTGTTTCAAGTAATTCAGATTCTAAATCGTTTAAAAAATATGGTGTCCCCCCAGTATTTGTATCATATGTATTTGTAATTAACTTTCCAAAAACTTCTTTATGGTTTATTGAAATTAATTTATTTTTTTGAATATTAGAATTTGTTAATAAAAATTTATTTGCTCGATTAATATCAAAAATATATGAATTATTATTACCATAATTTAATAATTTTTGAATTTGTCCAAAATTAAATAAAGTTTTTGAACTTAAAATTTGAATAATATATTTTGAAAAATCAATACGATCTTTTAAAACTTGAACAGTTCCAGGATTTTTATTAATTAATTTAATTCGTGAAATGGAGTTTTGTTTTATAATTTCCAGATTATTATTAATATTTAAATATGAATTTTTTGGAATACTTAAAAGTTCACCACTAAGAACCCAAGCTAATTTATTTTCGGAATCGGATTTATTTTTTTCATCAAGAACAAGTTGACCTGATAATTTACTTAAAACATTTTTAGTTTCGGTTTTTGTTTGTTTACTTGTTTCAACTAATTGTCCTAATAACGTCCCTTTTTTAATAACGCTGTTATTTTCAACAAATAGTAATGTTTCAGCAGGAATTTCAATTTTTAATAGTTCGTTATTTTGTAATGTAATTAATAATGAGCCTGAATTTTCAGTTTTTAATACATTTTGCCCACGGGTAGTTCTAAACGGAATAGGTTTTAAAAATTCGGAAAATTCTAAAGTACCATTTACAGAACTTAGAATTTGTTGATCAGAACCAGCAGTAAAAATACCTCCCGTATGAAATGTTCGCATTGTTAATTGGGTGCCTGGTTCACCAATTGATTGCCCTGCAATAATTCCAATTGCTTCTCCTAAATCTACAATATTTTCATTTGCTAAATTCCAACCATAACATTTTTGACAAACTGATCGGTTCAAACCACATGTTAAAGGTGAGCGTACAAAAATTTTTGTAATATTGTATTCTTTTAAAAGTTTAATAATAGTAGGTGTAATTTGTGTACCTTTATTAATGAGAATATTAGTAGGATTTGTTGGATTTAAAATATCCTGATTTAAAATACGTCCTAAAATTCGATCGTATAAAGAACGAATAATTGTTCTATCTTTTTCAATATTAACAAAAATAATTGATCTTTTTGTTAAACAATCTTTTTCTCGAATAATAATATCTTGTGCAACATCAATTAATCGTCGAGTTAAATATCCAGAATTTGCAGTTTTAAGAGCAGTATCTACAATTCCTTTTCGGGCACCATAACCAGACATTAAATAATCAGTAATTGTCAGCCCTTCGCGAAAATTTTGTTTAATTGGTAAATCCATAATTTCACCGTTAGGGTCAGACATTAACCCACGCATTCCAACTAATTGACGTACCTGTGATAAGTTTCCTCTAGCGCCCGAAAACGCCATCATATATACAGAGTTTAACGGATCATAATTTCGAAAATAAGCAACAACTTCATCTTTTAAAGTCTCACTAGTAATATTCCAAGTTTCAATAACTTTTTCAAAACGTTCTACTTCAGTAATTTTACCAGTTAAACAAGTTTGTTCTGTCTTTAAAATTTCGTTAGTGGATTTTTCTAACATTGAATTTTTAATTGGAGGAATTCTTAAATCTTCAATACTAATTGAAATCCCCGCTTTTGTAGAATATTTAAATCCCAAATATTTTAATTCATCAGCTAAAAAAGAACCCTGAACGGATCCATAGTTTGTAAAAGTCCAAGATAAAATTTGTTTTAATTGTTTCTTACTAACTAAAGTATTTTGAAACGTGTATTTTTTCATAAAATCGAATTAATAACTAATTAAATTAAATTTAATGTTTTTTGAATTGTATTGTTAAATATAATACGTCCAGTTGTCGTTTGTAGGTATTGAGTAATTAAATTATTTTCGGTATCTAACCGACGTTGTAAATTTTCATACTGGTGGATTATACTCCCATCATTTAAATTAAGGGTTTTTAGAATTTTATTTGGAATTTCAACCTCACCTTCATAACGTACCCAAATTAATGCATGTAAATTGATTTTTTTCTGCTCATACGCTAAAATTGCATCTTCAAAATTAGCAAAATAATGGTTTGAACCAGTTAAACCTTTAATATTATTAGCTGTTAAATAATAACACCCTAAAATCATATCTTGGCTCGGCATAATAATCGGTTCACCTGTTGCAGGAGATAAAAAATTATATGGGGTTAACATTAAAATATATGCTTCTGCTTGTGCTTCTAATGATAAAGGTACATGAACTGCCATTTGATCTCCATCAAAATCAGCATTAAAAGCCGAACAAACTAATGGGTGTAACTTAATTGCACGACCTTCTACTAATATTGGTTCAAAAGCTTGAATTCCTAAACGATGTAAAGTTGGAGCCCTATTTAAAAAAATGGGGTGATTCACTAAAACTTTTGCTAACACACTACCCACTAAAGGTTCATCTTGGTGGATAAACTTTTTAGCAACTTTCATATTACTAGCTAAGCCTTGGCTAATTAATTCATGGATAATAAATGGTTGAAATAATTCAATTGCAATTTCATATGGCAATCCACATTGATTTAATTTTAAACTGGGTCCAACAACAATTACAGAACGTCCAGAATAGTCTACGCGTTTTCCTAATAAATTTTGACGAAAACGACCTTGTTTACCTTTAATAATATCAGATAATGAACGTAAGGGTCTATTATTAGCTCCTAAAGCTTTTTTTCCCCGTTTACCATTATCAATAAGAGCATCTACTGCTTCTTGTAACATTCGTTTTTCATTACGAATAATAATTTCAGGAGCATAGATTTCGACTAATCTAATTAATCGATTGTTTCGAGTAATTACACGTCGATATAATTCATTTAAATCGGAAGTAGCAAATCTTCCGCCTTCTAATTGAACCATAGGCCGTAATCCCGGTGGAATGACTGGTAAAACAGATAAAATCATCCACGAAGGGTTTGATCCAGTGGAAATAAAATTTTCTAAAATTCTAACCCGTTTGATATTTTGTTCACGTAATTTTAAATTTTTCGCAATATATTTACCACTTTCAGCTTCATTACTATAAAGAGTAATTTGTTCTCGACTTTTTTTTGTTTCTTCTAATAGATTTAAATTTTGTAATTGTTGCTGAATGGTTTCAGCACCACAATTTTCTAAATTTTCATCGCCGGTTTCATCTTCATCAAAATTTGTGAAATAAACGATTTTTTCTAAATCTTTACGAGTCATTTCTAATAAAATAGCAATAAAACTTGGTACACTTTTCAAATACCAAATATGAGTTACAGGAGAAATTAAATTAATGTAACCCATCCGATGACGCCGGACTCTCGATTCTGTAACTTCAACACCACAACGTTCACAAATTAACCCTTTATATCTAACACGCTTATATTTTCCACAATGACATTCCCAATTTTTAGTTGGCCCGAAAATCCGTTCACAAAATAATCCATCCATTTCTGGTTTAAATGTTCTATAATTAATGGTTTCAGGTTTTGTAATTTCACCAATAATTTGACCATTTGGTAGTAAACGTTGACCCCACTCTCGAATTCGCTCAGGAGAAGCTAATTTAATTTTAATATAATCAAAATCTTGTTTAGTTTTTATCATAATATAGTTAAACTTAAATATGTGATTTAAAACATAGACATAGGTGAAAAACGTTTTGAATTCGCATCATAACCTTCCATTAAATCAACTTCAGTATTATAATTTGTCTCAGAATTCAATTCGCCCATTTTATAAGTACTAATGTCTAATCCAATAGCTTGTAATTCTCTCATAAGTACTTTAAATGATTCAGGAATTCCTGATTTTGGGATCGGTCGTCCTTTAACAATTGCATTTAAAGCGTCATTTCGACCTTGCATATCATCTGACTTAACAGTTAATAACTCTTGTAAAGTGTGAGCGGCTCCAAAAGCCTCTAATGCCCAAACTTCCATTTCTCCAAATCGTTGTCCACCATGTTGTGATTTTCCACCTAATGGTTGTTGTGTAACTAACGAATAAGGACCCGTTGATCGTGCATGTATTTTATCATCAACTAAATGAACTAATTTTAACATATAAGCTTTTCCGACCGTTACAGGATTCTCAAAAGGTTCACCAGTTCGACCATCAATTAACACAATTTTTCCGGGAGAATAAGGGTTAAAAATCCAGCTTTCATTTTTTTCTAATGATGCTTGACGTAATTTTTTATTAATTAAAATTCGGGATGTATCAGGGCCATACATTTCATCGAATGGTAAAATTTTGAACCGTCTATTTAATTTATGACCTGCTAATCCTAATAAACATTCGTATAGTTGTCCTACATTCATACGTGATGGTACACCTAAAGGATTTAAAATTACATCAACAGGACTACCATCAGGTAAATAAGGCATATCTTGACGTGGAAGAATTCGTGAAATAATTCCTTTGTTACCGTGACGTCCTGCAATTTTATCACCTACCTGAATTTTGCGAATTTCAGCTAAAAAAATACGTACAAGCATATTAACACCTGCGGGTAATTCGTCACCTTTATCACGATCAAAAATTTTAATATCTAAAACTCGACCATGTTGTCCATTTGGAACACGTAAGGAAGTATCTCTAACATCTTTAGCTTTTTCCCCAAAAATTGCTCTTAATAATTTTCCTTCTGGTAATTGATCAGCTTCGCCTTTTGGGGTAATTTTTCCAACTAAAATATCACCAGCTTTTACAAAAGCACCTTTGTAGATAATCCCTTGTTCATCTAAATTTTGAAGAGCACTAGTATTAATATTTGGAATATCACGAGTGATTTCTTCTACCCCCACTTTTGTTTGCCGAATTTCAACATCGTATTTTTCAATATGAATTGATGTAAATACATCTTCATAAACTAATCGTTCATTAATTAAAATTGCATCTTCAAAGTTATAACCTTGCCATGGCATATAAGCAACAGTAATATTTTGTCCTAACGATAATTCACCTCCATTAGTTCCCGGCCCATCAGCTAGTACTTGACCGGACTCAACTTTTTCGCCTACCCAAACAATTGGACGGTGGTTAATACAAGTATCTTGGTTTGATCTATTGTACTTTTGTAATTCATAAATTGTTTTATTACCAGACTCTTCTTTAACAACAATATGTTTTGACGAAACTTCTGTAATAGTTCCTTTTTTAAAAGCAGTAATAATCATACCAGAATCAATTGCAACTTGACTTTCTAACCCAGTTCCAACAATTGGTTTTTGAGGTAATAATAGTGGAACAGATTGGCGTTGCATATTTGAACCCATTAACGCTCGATTCGCGTCATCATGTTCAAAAAATGGAATTAATGCTGCGGCAGCAGAAACAACTTGGACAGTTGAAACTGCAATAAAATCGACTTCTTCGGGACTAACACTGACAAAATCTTGTTGGAATCTGACTGGAATTAATTGTTTCGTTAAAAAACCTTTCGAATTTGTATTAATATCTGCTGGTGCAATTTTAAAATTATCTTCAATATCGGCAGTTAAATAAATAGGTGAACTGGTTTTTATCACTTCACCATTTTTAACTTTCCAAAAAGGTGTTTCAATAAAACCATATGAATTTACGCGAGCACAAGTTGTTAATGATGCAATTAATCCAGCATTTTGTCCTTCAGGAGTTTCAATTGGACAAATTCTACCGTAATGACTAGGATGAATATCTCGAACTGCAAAACTAATTCGGTCTCTATTTAATCCACCTGGTCCTAAACCACTAATTCTACGTTTATGTGTTAAAGCTGATAATGGGTTTGTTTGATCCATGAATTGAGATAATTGGCTTGAACCAAAAAATTCTTTCATAGTGGCCATTACAGGTTTTGGATTAATCAATGTTGCTGGTTTTAATGTTAAGGGGTCGCATATTGTCATCCGCTCCTTAATCGTACGTTCTAAACGGCTTAAACCAACTCTAAATTGATTTTGTAATAACTCGCCAACTGACCGAACTTTTCTATTTTGTAAATGATCAATATCATCTTCAACACCTTTTTCTAAAGTGATTGTAATTAAATAATCTAAAATTCCAATAAGATCCTGATAAGTTAACGTGTGAGTTGTTTCTGAAATATTTAATTTTAATTTTTTATTAATTTTTAATCGACCAACCCGACCTAAATCATAGTAACGTTTATCAAAAATTTTTAAAAAAACAGAATTTTTTTCGGAGAAAAATTCACTTTTAGTTAAATCAGTTTCAAGTTCGCCTTTTTGATTTTTTGCAAATTCTAATGCCTCGGTAAAATATGTTGGATGTTTAACACTTTGAATGATTTCATCAGATGTTAAACCCATTTCACTCAGTAATTCGGTTGCACTGATCCTTGTTGATTTATCAATTTTAATATAGATATTTTTTCTTTTTTGTTTTGGTTTTTCTTTTTCTCCTTCAGTACCAAATTCAAATTTTAACCATGAGCCCCTATTTGAAATGATTTTTGCCTCATACAATGACTTATTCTTTATTTTCGAAAAATAAACACCGGGGCTACGAATAATTTGACTAATAATAACTCTTTCACAGCCATTAATAATAAACGTGGCTTTATTAGTCATTAACGGTAAAGTACCAATAAAAACTGTTTTTTTCTTTGTAATAGTTTTTAATTGACGATCACGAATTTCAATTGGAATATAAATTCTGGCAGAATAAGTACTATCACGTTGTTTAGATTCAAATTCACTATATTTTGGTTTTTTTAATTTATATTCATTAGCAAAAAGACAAACCTCAATATTTCCAGTAAAGTCTAATATAGAGGAAAAATTTTCTAATTCTTCTCTTAAACCTTGAGAGATAAACCAACAAAAACTAGTTTTTTGAATTTCGATAAAATCAGGTAATGTGGTAATAAATGTTTTATTATTTTGCATTATTTATTATAAATGACATTTTTATAGTGTTCTTTTGATGTTAGGGTAGGAAATATAAAAGTTGTGATATACACTTATAAAAAATAAAAAAGTTAAGAAATATTAATAAATTTCTTAACTTTTTTATTTAAAGATTAATTAAATAGCTTTGAAGTAACGGGCTAATTGAGATTTTTTACGAGCTGCTTTATTTTTATGAAAAACATTTCGTTTTGCTGCCTTATCAATTTGACTATAAGCTAAATTTAAACTATTTGTTGCTTTTGTTTTATTTTCATCAGTTTTTGCTGATTGATACTCTTTTAGATTATTTAAATAAACTTTAATAATGCTTTTAACGTTTCCTTTGTATCTTCGATTTTCTAAACGGTTACGTTCATTAATTTTAATTCGTTTAACCGCAGATTTACTATTTGCCATATTAAATTAATTTTTAGAATTGATAAAATTTTACTTAAATATTAATATAAAAGAAGATATTATGATAGTGTTAAAATATATTTTTAATTTTTGTTTTCTTAATAAATACATTAACCCTTGAAAAAATGAAAATTTTTATGAGATAATTGATTTAAATCGAATTATTATAATATTTAATACTTTATAGGAATTAGAATGGCAAAAAATAAAGGATCGCGTGTTTTAATTACATTAGAATGCATTGACTGTCGGTCAAATGAGAATAAACGAACTCCGGGAATCTCAAGATATACCACTCAAAAAAATCGTAAAAATAATCCAGATCGTATTGAATTAAAAAAATACTGCCCAAATTGTAATAGACATACAATTCATAAAGAAATTAAATAAAATTATGCAAAAACAAAAATTATCTCCGATTGAATTAGATCAAAAAATTGATTATAAAGATGTTGATTTATTAAAAAATTTTATCACCGAACAAGGTAAAATTTTACCACGTCGTGCTACAGGTGTTACAGTTCAACAACAACGAAAATTAACGAAAGCTATTAAACGCGCAAGAATTTTATCATTATTACCATTTGTAGCATCAAATTCTATGTAAAATATTTTAGATCTTTTTTATTTATATTAAAGATCTAAAATTAATTTTTCTTATTTTATTTTAAAAAATAATTATAATTATTATTAAATATAAGGAGATATAATGGGAAGAAGTCAACGAAATGATAATTTTATTGATAAAACTTTTACCGTTGTAGCGGATATTTTATTAAAAGTATTACCCGCTAGTAAACAAGAAAAACAAGCATTTTTTTATTACCGTGATGGTATGTCGGCACAATCTGAAGGCGAGTATGCAGAAGCTCTAGAAAATTATTATGAAGCATTACAGTTAGAAGAAGATCCTTATGATAGAAGTTATATTTTATATAATATTGGTTTAATTTATTCCAGTAATGGAGAATATATGCAAGCTTTAGAATACTACCACCAAGCATTAGAATTAAATTTAAATTTACCCCAAGCTTTAAATAATATTGCTGTAATTTATCATTATCAAGGGGTTAAAGCATCTGAAAAAGAAAATTTAGAAATTGCAAAAGGTTTATTTGATAAAGCAGGTGAGTATTGGCGTCAAGCAATTAAATTAGCTCCAAATAATTACATTGAAGCACAAAATTGGTTACGTACAACCGGACGGATTGGATCAGATACTATTTTTTAATTTAACTTTGTGATGTGATATAAAATTCCTGAATTTGTCTCTTTTTGTTGTACAATGATATATAGTAAGTAAATTTCAGCGATATTTAATATCTAAATATTAAGTTGATTTTTGAAAGTAAAATGATTTTTAATAATTTAAATATAGTATAAAAATGTTAGAAACTACTACAAATAAAGGTTATATTACTCAAATTATTGGTCCTGTATTAGATATTGAATTTCCAGGTGGAAATTTACCCCCTATTTACAGTGCAATTAGTGTTGAAGGGTCAGATGGAGTAATTATCGTTGAAGTACAACAATTATTAGGAGATAATAAAGTTCGTTGTGTATCAATGCGTTCAACAGATGGTTTAAAACGTGGTGTTGAAGTAACTGATTTAGGTGCTCCTATTAGTGTACCGGTTGGTACACCAACTTTAGGTCGTATTTTTAATGTAATTGGAGAACCCGTAGATAATCAAGGTGATCTTGATTGTAAAGAAACATTACCAATTCACCGTGACGCTCCCGAGTTCACTGAATTAGAAACAAAACCATCAATTTTCGAAACTGGAATCAAGGTAGTAGATTTATTAGCACCATATCGTCGTGGTGGTAAAATTGGTTTATTTGGTGGTGCTGGTGTAGGTAAAACTGTATTAATTATGGAATTAATTAATAATATTGCTAAAGGGCACGGTGGTTTATCAGTATTCGGTGGTGTAGGTGAACGAACACGTGAAGGGAATGATTTATATGAAGAAATGAAAGAATCTGGTGTAATTAATGAGAAAAATTTCACAGAATCTAAAGTAGCTTTAGTATATGGTCAAATGAATGAACCTCCAGGAGCACGTATGCGTGTAGGTTTAACCGCATTAACAATGGCAGAATACTTCCGTGATGTTAATAAACAAGATGTATTATTATTTATTGATAATATTTTCCGTTTTACACAAGCCGGTTCAGAAGTATCAGCTTTATTAGGCCGTATGCCATCAGCAGTAGGTTACCAACCAACATTGGCAACTGAAATGGGTGCGCTACAAGAACGTATTACATCTACAACTCAAGGTTCAATTACTTCTATCCAAGCTGTATATGTACCCGCCGATGATTTAACAGATCCAGCTCCGGCAACTACGTTTGCACATTTAGATGCAACAACAGTATTATCACGTAACTTAGCTGCGAAAGGAATTTATCCAGCTGTTGATCCATTAGATTCAACATCAACAATGTTACAACCAAATATTGTGACAGCAGAACATTATGCAATTGCAGAAGAAGTTAAAGAAACATTACAACGGTACAAAGAGTTACAAGATATTATTGCGATTTTAGGTATTGATGAATTATCAGAAGAAGATCGTTTAACCGTAGCTCGAGCGAGAAAAGTAGAACGTTTCTTATCACAACCATTTTTCGTAGCTGAAATTTTCACTGGATCTCCAGGAAAATATGTAACTGTAGAACAAACAATTAAAGGTTTTAAAATGATCTTAACTGGTGAATTAGATGATTTACCAGAACAATCATTCTATCTTGTTGGTGACATTGATGAAGCAATTGCTAAAGCAGAAACTCTAAAATAAGGAGTAAAAATGACTATTAATATTCGTGTTATTACTCCAGACCGAATAGTTTGTTCAACAACAGCTGAAGAAATTATTTTACCTAGTACGACAGGTCAATTAGGCATTCTAGATGGGCATGCCCCGTTGATTACAGCACTAGATATCGGAGTTTTAAGAATCAAAATGGACCAAAAATGGACTCCTATGATTTTATTTGGAGGATTCGCTGAAATTGATCAAGATCAAATTACAATTTTAGTAAATGATGTTGAAGAAGCGGCTACTTTAAAATTAGATGAAGTAACTGTTGCATTAGAACAAGCTACATTAGCTGTTGAAACTGCAGAAACAAACCGAGAAAAAATTGAAGCTTCTCAAAATTTAAAGAAAGCTTCAGCACGTGTTCAAGCGGCTACTTTTTTATCTTAAACTTCTAGAAAAAAGTTCTGAGTAATTTCTTTAAGAACTTTTTTTCTAAAAGTAAAAATTTTTTATTAACTATTTTTACTTTGTAATAATATATTGTATATTTGTTCTTAGAAAAAGAAAGTAATACAAATATTAAAATTAAAACTATGATCGGAAATTCAGATTTTAAATTTCAAGAAAATTTTGAATTAACATTAGAATTACCATTTTCAGAACATATTGAAGAGTTGCGTCAGCGTAGTTTTCAATTACTCTGTATTATTTTACTTTTAACATGTGCAGCCTTTATTGAAGTAAAATTCTTAGTAAAAATATTAGAATTACCTGTTACTAATGTAAAATTTTTTCAAGCTGCTCCAGGAGAATATTTTCTTTCAACATTAAAAATATCGTTTTATACGGGTTTATTGTTTGGAAGTCCTTTTGCTTTAGGTCAAATTTTATTATTTTTACTACCAGGTTTGACGCCAGATGAAAAACGAATTATTTTACCATTGCTTTTAGCATCTTTAATGTTGTTTGGGTTAGGTTTAATTTTTTCGTATTATGCGTTAATTCCAGCTGCTCTAAACTTTTTTTTAAATTATAGTGACGAAGTCATTGAACCATTTTGGTCGTTTGATCAATATTTTGAGTTCATTCTAGTTTTATTTTATAGTACTGGGTTTGCTTTTCAAATTCCTGTTATTCAAGTTATTCTAGGATTATTAAAAATTGTTTCAGCAAAACAAATGATTGGAGCTTGGCGATACGTAATCTTAGGTTCAACAATTATTGGGGCTATTTTAACACCGTCAACAGACCCATTAACACAATTATTGTTATCAGGGGCAATATTAACATTATATTTTTCTGGTGCTGGGATTTTATTGTTAATAAAAAATTAATTCATTACACTTATACTTAAAAAGTATTTATTTTATGAACCCGCAAAAAAATTTTAAAAATATTTTATGTAGTTTAACACTAGGTTTAAGCATTTTTGCATTTTCAATTCAAAATGCAAATGCTTATCCAGTGTTTGCTCAACAGGGTTATGCTAACCCTCGTGCAGCTAATGGAAAATTAGCATGTGCAAATTGTCATTTAAACCAAAAAGCAATTGAAATTGAAGCCCCACAAGCAGTTTTACCAAATTCTGTTTTTGAAGTCGAAGTGAAAGTTCCTTATGACATAAGTAATAAACAAGTTGGAGCAAATGGTAAAAAAGCTGATTTAAATGTTGGTGGAATTGTAATTTTACCAAAAGGTTTTAAATTAGCTCCTGCAAACCAAATTTCTGATGAAGTTAAAGCAAAAAATAAAGGTGTTTTTATTTCACCTTATAGTACAGAATTAGATAATATTTTAGTTGTAGGCCCGATTGCTGGTAAAACACATCAAGAATTAGTTTTCCCTGTTGTTTCACCGGATCCGGCTGCAAATCCCGAAATTAAATATTTAACTTATCCTTTATACGCTGGTGGTAATCGTGGTCGAGGCCAAGTTTATCCAACTGGTGAAAAAAGTAATGTTAATGTATTTGCTGCTCCAAGTGCAGGTCAAATTACTGAAATTACTGAAGGTGAGAAAGGTATTAGAAATGTTGCAATTTTAGATAATGTTGGAAAAACAAGTACGGTATCTATTCCAAAAGGATTAGACATTATTGTTAAAGTTGGTGATATAGTTAAAACTGATGCTGCTTTAAATATTAATCCAAATGCTGGTGGTTTTGGACAGGAAGAAACTGAAATTGTTTTACAAAAGCCAGCCCGAATTATTGGGTATCTTGTATTCTGTTTCTTTGTTCTTTTAACACAAGTTTTCTTAATTTTAAAGAAAAAACAATTCGAAAAAGTTCAAGCTGCGGAACTTAATTTCTAAAAAAAAAGATCTTATGATATTAAATCATAAGATCTTTTTTTTAAATTTTAGTATAAAGCGTCTTCTTCATGAACTAGAATTTTACAATCTGATGTAGGGTAAGCCACACATGTTAATGTGAAACCATCTGCCATTTGATCATCATCTAAGAATGATTGTTCTGATTGATCAATTGTACCATCAACTACTTTACCTGCACATGTTGAACATGCACCTGCTCGACAAGAATAAGGTAATTCAATTCCTTGCTCTTCTGCAGCATCTAAAACAAATTGATCATCTGGACAATCAATTGTAATATCAATATCGTGTTCTTCACTTACTAAGTGAACTTTATAATTAGCCATATTAATAAACCTTTTTATTAAACACAAGAATGTAAGAATAGAGAAAAATATTTTAACTATAACCCTACATTATAATAATATATCTTTTAAAATAAATACAGCGGTAAAAATTTATTATTTAAAACGTTGTTTTAAACGGCTTGCTTTACCACGTAAATTTCGTAAATAGTATAATTTAGAACGACGAATTCTTGAAGATCGTAAAACTTGAATTGAATCTACCTTGGGCGAATGAATTAAGAAAATTCTTTCTACACCTATGCCTTGCAATACTTTTCTTACTGTAATTGTAGTATTAACTGAGGTATTTTTTTTAGCAATAATTGTCCCTTCATAAAATTGGACACGTTCTTTTGTTCCTTCAATAATTTTAACTCCAACACGTACCCCATCTCCAATTTCTAATTTTGGAAGATCAAGTTTCATATATTGATTTTGTAAATCATCTAAGTATTTTTGTTTATTTGCAATAATCATAAGTAAGAAAATATAAAATGAAATTTAATAATATAATACCTTTATATTTTTGAAAAGACAATATGTTCAAAAATTTTCTAATGCATCCGACTGGGTTCGAACCAGTGATGTTCCAGGGGAAAACGGATTATGAGTCCGGTGCCTTCAACCACTCGGCCACGGATGCTCATTTTTGGAGCTGATGGGAATTGAACCCACGTCCATTATAAAAATTGTAAATTAATCGTTCACAAGTTTAGTTCATTTAACATGAACAAATTAAAAGGAATTAAGCAATAATTTAACTTAAAATATCTAGAAAAGTCTAGCTTTATAATGTCCATAAATTTTTCAAATTTTTAAAAGATGGACACTCTTAAAAATTTCCATAAATAATTTTAAGCAAAACTTAAAGATTTACGGTTAAAAGCTAAAATGTTATTTGCATTTATTTTAAAGGTATATTTTTTAACGAAGTAATATTTTTTCGACTTGCATCATAATTTAAAATTTTTATAATGTCGAAACCATTACAGCCCCAACTAAAGTTATCAAAAAATAAATAAGCATGAAGGGAATCGAACCCCCGACTCTCAGAATCGGAATCTGATGCTCTATCCACTGAGCTACATGCTTTTTTTTATTTAATATATTTATTCTAATTGAAATTGTTTTTATTATAAAGAAAAAGTATAAAAAATTGAGTTTTTATAATTTTTAGATTTCATAAATATATGAAATCTAAAAATTAAATAAAATTTAATAGTAAATTTTACCGCCACCCCATTTTTCTGTAACAATTTTAGGTTGTAACATGATGTGACCACCCATTGCATATAGATCATCATCCGTAAGCGAACGCATACGAGGATAAATATCAGCACTTTTAACACTTGGATGAATCTCTGCAATCGATTCTAATCCATCATAACTTGTAGGATTTTTCATATAATCCACTAAAGCTAAAATATTATCACGGCGTGGAGTTGCTAAACTTAACCCTTCTGGATCTAAACCGACATTCGGGTTCGTTTTTGTAATACCACCAACATGGCAAGCACCACATGTTGCATTAAATAAACGTTTTCCACGTTTTACTTGTTCGGCAGTTAAAACTGTTGTTTTACCTGTGCCATCTACAGCTACAGTTCTAGTTGCTTCATCTAATTCAATTGCAAATACTGAACTATTTGTTAAATTGAATAAACAAAAAACTGATAAAATTAAACCGATAAAATGTTTTTTAAACATAATTAAAAATAAAGAAATTATAAAATTGAAACCAAGAAAATAAAGAAATTAAATTTCTTTATTGTTATTTTTTATTTTTGAGGCTGTTGTTAGTAATCCTCGTAAACGAATATTTTCCCAACCAGCCACTAACAATGAAGTGATAATTAAAACTTGACTAAATAATAAAATTGGATCTAATCGCCAACCATGGACAATTAAAATACAACTGTAAAGTAAGCCTATTGTCGTAAAAAAAATGTCTTCATCACGTGCTAATTCGGGTTTTACAACACGGAGTAAATACAATAACATTACCCCTCCAACAAGAATAAATCCTAATAAAATATTTGGACCAAATCCAATATTTATCATACATTATAAAATATATATATATATTATGAACGAGTAACTCGATCTGACTTACTAACAATAACTAAAGCAACAGCAATTGCTGTTACTACAAACCCTCCGGCAACAAGACTTGATAAAAAACCACTTAATGAAGTTGTCATTTTTAATTCCGTTTATTTTAATGTATAAATTAAATAATTGAAAAAAATGTTTATTTTTCAAAAATTTAAAATACTATATAACTATTATACAAAACTATAGAAAGAAATGAATAATTCTAATAAAAAAATTTACTTTTAATAAGACTTAGCTTAAATACTAATTTTATAAAAATTTTTGTGCTGCTATCTTTCAATTCTGACACATTAAAAATTTGATAAAATTATATAAAAGACTAAGCCTTAACTTATAGTCTACTTAATTTAAAATAATTTAGCAATGATTTTTAATTAAATATTAGCTATTGTTATAATTTGCAGTTTCTGTTATTATTTATATAAGTAATAGCCCGGATAGCTCAGTTGGTAGAGCAGTGGATTGAAGATCCTCGTGTCACCAGTTCAAATCTGGTTCTGGGCATTTTTTGTATAATTAAATTATCTTAAATTTTTAAATTTAGTATACTCAGACTCAAATAGCAGTTTAGTGGTTCCAATAGGCCCATTTCGATGTTTTGAAATAATAATTTCTGTTATATTTTGATCTTCCGTTTCAAGATTATAGTAATCATCCCGATATAACATTAATACAAGATCTGCATCCTGCTCAATAGACCCACTTTCTCGTAAATCAGATAAAATAGGTCTTTTATTTACCCGATTTTCAACATTTCGGCTTAATTGAGATAAAACAATAATTGGAACATTAAATTCTCGAGCAATATTTTTTAAACCTCTAGTTATTTGTGACAATTCTTGAACGCGATTATCATTCCTATTACTATTTTCCATTAATTGTAAATAATCAATAATAATTAAACCTAACTTTTGTTGTTCAAATCGAATTTTTTTAATTTTCTTTTTAATATCTATAATTGAAATATTTGGCGTATCATCAATAAATAATGGTAATCTCGAAAATCTCTTTACAACTGAATTTAAAATTTCCCACTCTCCTTGTTTAATATTTCCAGCTCGTAAACGAGTGCTATTAATATTTGTTTCTGAGGCTAAAATTCGGTAAATTAACTGTTCTTTTGACATTTCAAGACTGAAAAAAAGAATTGGTAAATTAGTCTTTTTTAAAATATTAGTTGCTAAATTTAAACAAAATGCTGTTTTTCCCATAGAAGGTCTACCCGCAGTAATAATAAGATCCGATTTTTGAAAACCTTGTGTTAATGAATCTAAATCATAAAACCCAGAACTGATTCCAGGTAAAGAAACATTTGTAGATTTATTTTTTAATTCTTCAAAAACGTTCGATAATAATTCAGCACTACTTAAAATTTGATTTGTATCTGTTTTTTTTGTAATTGTAATTAGTTCATTTTCTAAATTATTAATAATTTTTTCTAAAGAAATATTAGTTACATAGCTTGAATTAATAATTTGATAACCTAATTTAATTAATGTTCTTCTTAAAAATTTATCTTGAATTAATGCCAGGTATTCTTCAAGATTAACTAAATTAGGAACTTGATTAATTAATTCAATTAAAACATTAACACTACCAATTTCTTCAAGTAACCCTTCATCTTGTAAATAATTTGTTAATGTTGTTATATTAATTAATTTTTTTTGGTTGTATAGTTGAATAATTATTTCGTAAAGTTTTTGGTGATTTTTAAAATAAAAAGCTTCAATACTTAATGTTCTAATTGTAATTTCAAGTGCTTCTGGATTTATTAACAAATTTCCTAAAATAATTTTTTCAGATAAAAAATTATGAGGAAGATATTTTTCAATTAGCAGTGTACTTGTTTTCGTATCAAAATTTTCCATTATTTATTTCAATTTGTTTTATTTTTTTAATTTTAATTAAACGAATTAAAGTACTTGTTGATTTTTTTCTTATTATCATTATAATATATATTAGCGTCCTTAGTTCAGTTGGTAGAACGCTAGTCTCCAAAATTAGATGTCGAGGGTTCAAGTCCTTCAGGGCGCGCTTCCCTTTGAAAGGGGTTTACAAAAAACTTAATAGAATTTTAAAATATTTTATCTAAATAATAAATTTATGCCAAAAAAAATTACAGCATTAATTAAATTAGCTTTACCTGCAGGTAAAGCAACACCTGCCCCACCTGTTGGTCCTGCTTTAGGACAACATGGTGTTAATATTGCCGCCTTTTGTAAAGAATACAATGCACAAACTGGAGATAAAGGTGGGTTAATTATTCCCGTTGAAATATCCGTGTATGAAGATCGAAGCTATACATTTATTTTAAAAACACCTCCAGCTTCAGTATTATTAGCAAAAGCAGCACAAATTAAAAAAGGCTCATCTACGCCGAATAGTGTTAATGTAGGTTCGATTACAAAAGTTCAATTAGAAGAAATTGCTAATATCAAATTACCTGATTTAAATACAAATAATTTGTTAAGTGCAATGAAAATTGTAGAAGGAACAGCACGTAATATGGGTATCTCCATTGTGGATTAAATTTTAATATTGGAGAAAAAATTATATGCAAAAAATATCACGCCGTCAAAAAGAAAATAAACAAAAAGTTGAAAAAATTTTATATAAAGTAGGCGACGCTGTTAATTTATTAAAATTAACTGCTAATGCTAACTTTAATGAAAGTGCAGAATTACATGCCAATTTAAATATTGATACTAAATATGCCGATCAACAATTAAGAACAACAGTAACTTTACCAAATGGTACAGGTAATGAAGTCCGTATTGCTGTCTTAACTTCAGATGACAATATTGAAGAAGCAAAATCAGCTGGAGCGGATATTGCTGGAAATACTGGATTAGTAGAAGATATTAGTAAAGGTATTCTTGATTTTGATTTATTAGTTTCAACACCTGATATGATGCCAAAATTGGCAAAATTAGGACGAGTTTTAGGACCTAAAGGTCTTATGCCTTCTCCAAAATCTGGTACTGTATCAACAAATTTAACTGAAACCTTAACTGAATTTAAAAAAGGTAAATTTGAATATAAAGCAGATAAAACTGGAATTGTTCATGTTAATTTTGGAAAATCAAGTTTTAATGAAACAGAATTAAAAGAAAATTTAGTTGCTCTATATACTTCTATTGAGCAAAACCGCCCTTCTGGGGTTAAAGGAAAATATTTTAAAAGTGTTTATATCTGTAATAGTATGGGACCTTCTATACAATTAGATTTAAATGATTTTGAATAAATAATTTTATAAATTAAGGAAAGAATTTTTATGTCAGATCGTATTGATGAAATCGTAGAACAATTAAAAACATTAACATTATTAGAAGCATCAGAATTAGTTACTAAAATTGAAGATACTTTTGGTGTTGATGCTAGTGCAAGTGGTGGGGGAATGATGGTTATGGCTCCAACTGCAGGCGGCGCAGAAGAAGCTGCGGAAGAAAAAACAGCTTTTGATTTAATGCTAGATGAAGTTCCAGCAGATAAGAAAATTGCAGTTTTAAAAATTGTACGTGGTTTAACAGGTTTAGGATTAAAGGAAGCTAAAGAATTAGTAGAAGCAGCTCCAAAATTAGTTCAAGCAGAAATGGGTAAAGATGCTGCTGAAGATGCTAAAAAACAAATTGAAGAAGCAGGTGGTAAAGCTTCATTAAAATAAAATACTTAATTAAAAAAAATGACTTAATATCAGTTTGATATTAAGTCATTTTTTTTAATTAAGTATTTTAGCTTTTTTTAATAAGTTTGTAACTGTTTCTGTTGGTTTAACACCTTGGTTTAACCAATTAACAATTTTTTCATTATCAAATTTTGCTTCTTTAGTAATAGGATTATAATAACCCACTTGTTCAATAGGTCTACCATCACGACGGGTATCATTAGTCATAACTACTAACCTATATGCTGGTTGACGTTTTCTACCTACACGTTTTAATCGAAGTTTTAACATAAATATATTTATAAAATTTGGTCAACAGTTAATTCATTGATTATTTCAATAAGACATTGAATCCATAAAATTGCTAAAATTGGTGAAAAATCAATTCCAAAAATTGCAGGAACTAGGCCACGGAATAATCGTAAATAAGGATCTGTTAATTTTGCTAACAAATAAAAAGGTTGTACAAACGGATTAAAATTAGGAAACCAAGTCATCGTTAATCTTAACGTAATAAGTAAATTATAAAATTTAAAAAATGTTAACAATGATTCTTGTAATACTAAAAATGTCTGATTGAACAAAGAACCAGAATCCATTTAATTATGTCTCCTTTTCTTTATTTTAAAATTATGGATAGTATCATAATACTAAACTAATTGTTATAAATATTACAATAAATAAAAAAAGGAAACAATTTATTAAATTGTTTCCTTTTTTTATTTATTATAATATTTGTACAAAATGATTAAATTAATCAATTGGACGCATAGATAATACAGGCTCATTAGCACGGTTGATTCCTTTTTCGAAACCAGCTGCTGCTGCACGAGCACGACCTGAATGCCACCAATGACCAATTAAGAAGAAGAATGCTAAGAAGAAATGAGAACAACATAACCATGATCGAGGTGATACATAGTTTACTGAATTAATTTCTGTTGCTACACCACCTACTGAATTTAGTGAACCTAATGGAGCATGGGTCATATATTCAGCTGCACGTCGTTCTTGCCATGGTTGAATATCATTTTTAATTTTATTAATATCTAAACCATTTGGACCACGTAATGGTTCTACCCATGGTGCACGTAAATCCCAGAACCGCATTGTTTCACCACCGAAAATGATCTCACCACTTGGTGAACGCATTAAGTATTTACCTAAACCTGTCGGACCTTGAGCTGAAGATACATTTGCACCTAAACGTTGATCACGTACTAAGAAAGTAAATGCTTGTGATTGTGAAGCTTCGGGACCTGTTGGACCATATAATTCACTCGGATAAGCCGTGTTATTATACCAAGCATATAATGCTGCAGTAAATCCCATTAATGAAATTGCCGCTAAACTGTACGATAAATAAGCTTCACCTGACCATACAAACGCACGACGTGCCCATGCAAATGGTTTTGTGAAGATATGCCAAATACCACCAACGATACATAAAAGACCTACCCAAATATGACCGCCAACAATATCTTCCATATTATTTACAGCAACAACCCAGCCGTCACCACCAAATGGAGAACGGAATACGTATCCAAAAATTACAATTGGATTTAATGTTGGTGTTGTAATGTAACGTACATCACCCCCACCTGGTGCCCATGTATCGTAGACACCACCAAGATACATTGCTTTAATAACTAATAAAAAAGCCCCTGTTCCTAAAAGACATAAATGAATACCTAAAATTGTAGTCATTTTGTTTTTGTCACGCCAATCATAACCAAAAAATGGGAATGATTCTTCTAATGTATCTGGACCTAATAATGAATGGTAAATTCCACCAAAACCTAAAATAGCCGATGAAATTAAATGAACAACACCTACTGCAAAATAAGGAACTGTTGATGTAATTTCACCCCCAGGTCCAATCCCATAGCCTAAAGTTGCTAAATGTTGAATTAAAATGAAACCTTGTTCATATAATGGTTTTTCTGGAACAAAATGTGATACTTCAAATAGTACCATTGCACCTGCCCAAAATACCATTAAGCCAGCATGTGCCACATGGGCACCTAATAATTTACCTGAAACATTAATTAAACGTGCGTTTCCACTCCACCAAGCGAAACCAGTTGATTCAATGTCGCGACCTGCAATACTACTATTAAAGGGCGTTTCCACGTGGTAATACCTCCTCAGGGAATACAAAATTTTCATGTGGTTGATCTTG
>JGI24540J26637_10000071_pt1 | contig 33597 bp, 20 predicted proteins | sample NorSeaMetagenome_FD_26637 | JGI IMG/M metagenome (IMG submission 26637)
GTGATTATTACACGAGGACAGTTGCCGATACTACGTTCGTAAAATCGTCAGAGCTTAATATTAGTGATTATTACACGAGGACAGTTGCCGATACTACGTTCTTACAATCGTCAGATCTTAGTGGGTACATGCAAGAAAGCGACTACCCGAATGTCACAAATCAACTTGGGACACGACCAACTACTGGTTTTTGGGAAGACCCGATTCCTGCAGGGTACGGGACAGTGTGGAGCTCCATTCAGGATCTGCAGTTGACTGGAGGTAGTCGTCCAAATGGTGATCCCCCACTCCCATCAAACCAGCATGTATCCCTTGCCCAACGGCACGCGTACACTGATTTTGGTTTTTGGAAGGCGGGAAATCCTCGTGAGGAGTATCAGACAATATGGGGCTCTATCGCTGAGTTAGCTACGAATATTGGTCCTAGGGCAGCGGATTATCTGCATGACGATGGCAGGGAGGTAGAGGGAGATTTGTGGTCAGTGTACTACGTAATTTGGAATCTGGTTAAGTCGCGCTCAGAGGTCGCGGCAACGGCGGAAACGGCGGCGACTGGGGGATCGTTGTGGCAGCATATAGATAGATTAGTGACCGAATTGGGGGCAGTGTCCGATGTGGTCGACACTGCGTCTGGTAATATATCGGCGTCTGGTAATATATCAGCGAATGGAAATTTGTCTATTAGCCCTAATCAAGACACCAGAAATTATTTAGGCAAAATGGTAGTTGGCGGTATTGGTTTTGGTGGAGAGTGGGCGGGGCTATGTCATGTTGATTGTTTGCTTAGTGGTTTAGGAACATACAGGTATGGCTTTTTACAAAATTCAACGGGAGTTACTACAATAGTAAATACTGCTAATGGTGGAAAAATAGAATTTAAAGAAAGTAACAATACAAAAATGGTTATAAAGGGGGGAAATGTTGGAATTGGCACTACTGACGAAACTCTTGGTTGTAAGTTAGTCGTCAATGGTGCTATTCAGCTCAACGGTGAAAACATGGTCAGTTCATACCATACTGGTGATTGGGACCATGAAGAAGCTACAAACCGAACAAACACATTTATTGTTTTTGGGGAAGCAGGAACGGGAAGTGATTGGGCGTATTTGAGACAAATAGGCGACACCAACAAATATACTCTTGCTTTGGATTTTCACGACGATGGAGACGATGCTGCTTTTGAAATTCGAGACATCCGTTCAAGCGAAAACCCAGATGTAATAGAATCGAGGTTCAAGGTGCATCGTGGCGGTAATGTAGGTATAGGTATAACAAATCCAACAACAAAGTTAGAAGTAGATGGTGATATATCAGCGAATGGAAAGATTACATCCGGTGAAATATATGCAGAGGAGATGCGTGTTACCGATAAAATACAGCTTGGCCCGTCTAGTCGGTCGGCTGGTTTATTCAGTTCACTTGGGCATTCGGGGTATGCGAGTCTCGAAATAATTGGTGGCAAGCATGGAAACGACGTAACTGGCGAGGGCGCTCAGTTTATGACCAGGTATTGGACCTCCTATCAGTTTAATCTGAATGGAAGCAATATTAATAGTGGTCTCATACCAGTCACCACCAATGCAAACAATCGTTATTGGGATTACGGAAACGACCAAACGAGCATCGGCTCTGGCTCTCCCTTTGTCTTGGGGGGTGGGGAAGGACTCAGTATTTATACAACCCAATCAATAGCGACAGAAAGAGCCTTTATTGCGACTTCTGGATACCTTTATGCGAGTGACATACGCATTAAAGAAAATATAGTTGATATAAGCGATGGTTATGCCCTTGATACTTTAAGATTACTCAAACCAAAGCAATATACTTATATAGATACCGTAAAGAGGGGTTTTGAACCAGTATGGGGCTTTATTGCTCAAGAAGTTCGTGAAACTCTGCCATATGCTACAAATAAGCGTCTGGATACGATACCTAATATTAAAGACATAGCTGATGTATCGGGCCAAGTTATTACATTCGAACGGTTCAACACCGCCGATTTAGATATAAGTTCTATGATATTGTGTGTTTATACCAACACCGATGAACGTGCATTTATAACTATAGCGGAAATTTTAGATGGTTCATCGGTTCGTATTATAGAAGATATGAGCGGTTTAATAGGTGATATTGATGCTTCAGGACGAATCATTGAGGGCACCAGGTTATTTGTATATGGACAAGATGTAGATGATTTTATTTATATAAAAAAAGATGCTATATGGACTGTTGCTACGGCTGCACTACAAGAACTGGATAGACAATTTCAGGCGGAGAAAACAAGAAACGATACTCTGGAAGCAAGACTCTCGTTGTTGGAATCAAGACTGGCTTTATTGGAAAACTAATAATTATGTAAAAATAACAATTATATTACTATTAAAAACAATAATAGAAATATAAAATTAAAAATATTAATTATGGAAGCCATAGATTTAGATGAAATATTAGAAAGAAATGGTATCGCGTCTGAAATAGATAATATATTGAAGAATTTTAAAAAAGATGAAAAATACAAGCGGGGCGTATATATATATGGCGATAGTGGTATTGGTAAAACTAAATTTATATTAAACTTATTAAATAAATTAAATTATGACGTTATTTATTATGATAACAGCGTGATAAGAAATAAATCACTGATAGATACTATAGGTTCTCAAAATTTAAGTAATTCAAACGTTCATAGTTTATTTACAAATAAACCAAAACGAATAGTAGTGGTAATAGATGATATAGATGGGATGAATTATGGTGATAAAAACGGAATCATTTCTCTAATTAAATTGATACGAATAAAGAAAACAAAAAAACAGAAATTGGAGAATTTAACAAATAACCCGATAATTTGTATAAATAACAAAAATAGCGATAAAAAAATATCGGAATTAATGAAAGTTTGTCATGTATTTGAGTTGAAAAATCCATCTAACACTCAAATATTGGATATAGTAAATAATTTATTGCCTAATATTTTTAGATATTCGGCCATCGAAAACAGATTGATCAATAGAAATATTTTGGATTTTTTAAATAATAATTTGATATCTATAAATAAACTGTTGTTTTATGAAAAAAATAACATAATATATAAAAAATTTTATGAGAATTATACTTTAAATGTAAGTGAGACTAATGAAAATATAAAAATCATAACAAAAGATTTTTTAGAAAATTCATATGATTTCACAAAAATAAATAATATTTTGGAAAGCGACAGAACAATATTATCATTATTGTTTCATGAAAATATAATTCAGATATTAAATGGTGGTAATTTGGAAGTTTATTTGAAAATTTTAGAAAATTATATATTCAGTGATTATATCGATAGAATTATATTTCAAAAGCAAATTTGGCAACTAACAGAAATGAATTATATAATTAAATTGTTCCAGAATAACTTCATACTGAAAACGAATGAGTTATTAAAACCTATAAATATAGAAGATATTATTTTTACAAAAATCTTAACAAAATATAGCAGCGAATACAATAATTATATTTTTATATATAATTTGCTGCAGTCCTTTTTAATAGACAAAAAAGACATTCATATTTTATTTTACAATTTGGAAAAAAAACACGACATAAATGAAATAATGTACTTATTAGAAAATTACAATATATCAAAATTAGAGATAATTCGCATGGTTAAATTAATAAATCAATTAATAGATTATCAAGATAATAATAAAAATAAAGAAATAGAGATAGAGATTGATGATATGTAAACGGATTAGTATATATAGTAACAATATATATTAACAATATATAGTAACAAGACTAATTTATAGTTAATGATTCAATTACTTATTAACGATTTTACCAGCGAGATATTTCCCAATATACTCTCCGATATCATCGTCTTCGTCGCAGTTATATAAATCATTAGACGTCGAATTTAGATAATATTGAATACCATTTACAGTCAAAATTTCAACTTCTTCTTCCTCTCCTTCTTCTTCATCTTCTCCTTCCCCTTCTTCTTCTCCTTCTCCTTCTCCTTCTTCTCCTTCCCCTTCTTCTTCTTCTCCTTCCTCTTCTTCCTCTTCTCCTTCTTCTTCCTCTTCTTCCTCTTCTCCTTCTTCTCCTTCTTCTCCTTCTTCTTCTTCTTCTCCCTCTTCTTCCTCTTCTCCTTCTTCTTCCTCTTCTCCTTCTTCTCCTTCTTCTTCCTCTTCTCCTTCTTCTTCCTCTTCTCCTTCTTCTTCCTCTTCTTCCTCTTCTTCTTCCTCTTCTTCTCCTTCCTCTTCTTCCTCTTCTTCCTCTTCTTCCTCTTCTTCCCCTTCTCCTTCTTCTCCTTCTTCTCCTTCTTCTTCCTCTTCCTCTTCTCCTTCTTCTGTGTCTGGCTCCAATGGTTCATTTGGCTTGACCACTATCTTATGAACCAATAATACTTCTTCTTTTTCGTCGGTTCCATACTCATCGCTTTCATACTCATCGCTTCCATACTCATCGCTATCATCAAGACCTACATTGTCAGATGGATTAATAATTTTGTTTTCAACAACAACTTTTTCAATCTCGGCATGTTCAACAATTACAGTTTCCTCGCTGGATTTTTTTGGTGTTTCGGTAATATCAATCGTAATATTTTTAACATTGGATGACTTAAGATTATCATATTCATTCTTTAAATTGGTATATTTTAGAACAATTACATCATATTCCCCCTTGAGTTTAGTATATTCGGGTAGACCCAATAGAATGGGTTTTAGTAGATCAACAACTTTATTATTATCATCTATAGTTTTAAAATAAACACCGAGGTTAGATACAAGGGTTTTATTAATATCGGTACTAATAGTTTGGATAACTTTTTCAAATTCTGGATTTCCAAGATTTACCATTATATTTTTATTACTTATTGTTAAATAATTAATTTTATATTGATTTCAAACAATTTTTAAATTAATTAATTATTTAAATTAATTATTTAAATAAATTTTTACTTTTCATTTTTTACTTTTCATTTTTTACTTTTCATTGGTACTGTTTTATTAATCGTGTTTGATTTGGATACAATTTTAGCAGTTAGTAAAAAATCTTCATTTTCTTCATATATTTCGGGTAAAACTTGAGAAAGAGGTTTATCGACTACGAGCAGTAATCGTTCGTTTTCAAGCAGTTTTCTATATTCTTGAATATCAAGGTTGCCATAAAATTTATTTAATAGATAATATGGTGATGGGGCAGGCTTAACATTTTTATTATAGTTATAAATTTTACCATAAATATTATTTAACAATGAATATCTTTCAAATTTACTAGAGTTATCTATACTGTCATTCATGAGATAAGAACAGGCGCATTCAGGGCTACAGAAACAACCATAACAATGAATTACTCCATTGCGTTCATGTTTTGGTATATATATGGGGTCATTATCAAATGGACAAGTGCACCAAAAACAAGCAGATTTATTGGTAATATTATTATGTTTCAAATTATATAAGAGTTCCTTCAATTTTTTAGCAATAGTTTTTTTATACGCAATAGCTTCTATATTGGATACAACTTTGTCAGTTTCATTCTCGGCAATATGAGTGATTATTATATCATTATTTTTTTCTATATCGTTTTCGGAGTTCGTATTATTATCTTCGGGATTATTGATAAAGTTATATGGAAGAGAGCTATGTTTATTGTTAGTTTCAAAATCGTAATTATCTATTTTATTAAAAGTAGCTTCGTATTTGATACCATCATTATTTTCCTGAACATCCTGTAATTGACAGTTTAAATGTAAAATAATATTTGGGATTGGTATCTGAGTAAATAATATATTCTTGATTTCCACAACCTTGCCACCAACGGGTTTCCGTCCTCGTTTTTTATGAACTTTAGGTTCATTGTTTTCGGGGACACTTGGTTTTTTGTCTTGATAAATAACTAAATTATTACTATTATCAGTGGCTTCCAATAATTTAAGATTTTCATAATAGGATTTGGGGCGCCGTCCCTTGCGTTTAGGCGGTTGAATTAAAAATTCAGGGGTTCCGGGTGGTATATTAGTTTTGTTATTTAGGGACATAATTATATTAGTATCTCTTTTATAGTTTATATTAGTTTAATATATATTTTTAAAATCATATATAAATCGGTGTAACACATCCTTTTTTAATATGATAAGTTTACCACAGGATTAAATATAGAGTATATAAAAAAATCATATTAAACTAATATGTTAGTTATCATTAATTATGAATAAGGAATCAATACCATGGGTTGAAAAATACAGACCGAACGTGTTTGAAAAAATAATTTTAGATAGTGATAATAGAAAATTATTCAAAAACATATTAGATACTAATAATTTTCCAAATTTATTATTACATGGCCCCCCAGGTATAGGGAAAACTACCACAATAATAAACCTTATTAATAAATACAAGAAACAAAATAATGAAGACTCAAAAACATTAGTAATTCATTTGAATGCTTCAGATGAGAGAGGGATAGATATAATAAGAAATACTATTTATAATTTTGTGGTGTCGGATAATTTATTTTCCAAAGGAACGAAGTTTGTAATACTAGACGAGGTAGATTATATGACAAGAATAGCCCAGCAAGCATTAAAATGTTTAATGCAAGAATACAATAAGGATATAAAATATTGTTTAATATGTAATTATATTAGCAAAATAGATAATTCATTGCAGTATGAATTTATAAAAGTAAGATTTAACAAACTGGGCGATAATGATATTTTTGATTATTTAAATAAAATAAACAAAGACGAGAAAATGAATATCACAAAGAAAACGATATATAATATAATAAATTCTTACGATTCGGATATTAGAAGCATGATAAATTTTATGCAATCGAATATTAATAATAAAATAAATATTTTAGACACTAATGTTTATGAAAGATTATATAACACGAATATAATAGATAATCTACAAGCGTTCAATAAAAGTTTGAACAATGTAGAGAACAAATATAAATTAAACAAGCGGTTGATAATAAAAAATTATATAACATATATTCTGAATAATAAATTGGATATATTGAGTAATGAATTAATTAAAGAGATAGAATATATCATACACAATCTGGAGAATGAAGATTTGTGTATCTGTTATGTATATTATTGCCTGAAAGGAAATTAATTATTCTTCTTAATTTCTAGTCGTTTAATTTTTAAATATTCGTTAATGGTTAAATATTTATCATATTCTCTTACTTTTGTGGAAAAATCACAAAAAAAACTATATGTCATTAAATAGACATTATTAAATATATTCATAATATATTATCGGTTATTATTTTTTTTATTAATTAAAAATTGATAAAAAAAATAAATAAATAGCAAAACATAACGAATATATAGGATATGTCTATAGATGAAGAATGGGAAAATTTTTTGGACAATTCAGAAGATTTAACTATGGAAAGTGGAGGGGAAAATATAGATAATAGTAGCGATAACACTGTCCCGGACGCAACAGATATTTATATATCAACTAAAACTAAAATTATTTATTTGACCGAAGATAAATTAGACATAGATAGTATATTTTGGAAAATACCAATAACAGACTATGATGAGCAAACAGAAGGCATAATAAAAAAACAGATGAAAATAGTGTGTAAAACGAAAGAGCACGTAGAAACTATTGAAAAATTAATTGACAATGAATCATATAAACATTCAAAAATTATTAAACATATAGATAATCCTAGTGGTAGAACAATTAAGTTTAATCATGTAAGAAAAGTAAGCGTAGGATTATGTAAAAAGGATCTAATATACACAAGAACAAAAGAGAAGAGCGCGTTTTACAATTGTTTTGTAGTAACCCTACGAATTTTATATAAAGACGAATTTAAAGAAATCCATGTCAAGGTATTTAATACCGCTAAATTGGAAATTCCGGGCGCAAGAAACAATGAAATTTTAAATCTTGTTGTAAATAAGATTTTAGGTATAATTGGTAATATTTTAACTACTAAAATATCAATAATCCAAGACAAAACCGAGAATGTATTAATTAATTCAAACTTTAATTGTGGATTTTATATAAATAGAGAGGCATTATTTAATAAGCTGCGTTATAAATATAAGATACACGCTTGCTATGATCCGTGTTCATATCCGGGTATTCAATGTGTATATTACTATGATAATTTGAATAAAGTAAGCATTAGTAAGACAATGAACTATAAAGACTGTAATAAAAAAGATAAAAACATTCAAAAAATATCATATATGATATTTAGGACAGGAAGCATTTTAATTGTGGGCAAATGTAGCGAAGAAGTGTTAAGAATAGTATATGAATATGTAAAGAGCCTATTAATTACTGAATATAAAGAAATAATGACGGCTAATATAGATAGATTTGAACAAAAAGTAAATGTGTCTATACCAAAACAACGAAAAAAGATAATTTATCTTAATAATTATTCGGAAAGAGATATAAGTGATGCTGAAAAATAAACAAAGATAATTTACCACAAATTAGATTAGAAGTTATAAAAACAGATTATATTATTATATAATTAATAATATAATTAGTTTTTTAATTATACCCTAAATCGCATGCCCTATTATTATTGGTAACGCCGTCCCAAGTAATATTACATTTTTTTGCCCATTCATATTTTTCACATAAGACACTCTCGTCGTTATCTCCAGAGGCTGAAAATTTCCCGGTGGGAACTTGACGACATTCCTTAATTTCACCAATACCGCGGAATGTGCCAGCCGGTCGGTTAATGGTTGATGTATTTTTACATATAGTTTCACCTTCTTCATTCCGTGTTACGTCCCAAAAATCTGGACAATCAGATATAACAGCTGGGTAAGAATCTTCATGTAAAGATTTAGTTAAAAAGTATGCTAAAAACATGAGAGAAACAATCAAAATAATAGTAGATGAAATTAATACAACTTTTTGAAATTGATTCATAGTATTATATATTATAGAATATAATAATAATATAAATTTTTATATATAATAATATTATACTATGAATAATACCGCCAACGGTAGAGTTAATATATTGGGCCCCAATATTTCGACTAAATTTTCAATGATGGATAAAATACCAGTTACTACCAATTCTGATTATGGTAACGTTTTAACCGGTACATTTGAGCGAACTATATTATCAGACGCATATTTTTCTGCTGCTAATATTAAAATAATTCAAAACGCATTAAGAAAAGGTGTATATGATAAATCGGATGGTAAAATAACGATAGATAATCAAGATCCAGATATAATTGTCTCGGTAATGAGAAGTATGTTCTATCAGCATTCTAAAAATTTACCAACCAATATTCCACAACAGATAAGTGATTTAAATGAATATGTAAAAAAATTTTGTATTAATTCGCTACATAGTGAGGCTGTCGCATATTTAAAATATAAAGAGGATTCCAGCAAGATGTACGAACCTATGGCGGCACCTATATATGCTAATAAATCCGATAAGACATTAGAATTGAAACCATGGTTTTAATATGTATTTAATAATTAATTACTTTGAGTTGGGTTTATGAACGGGTTTACGAGTAGATTTACTTGTTGGATTTTTAATATCAGTCACAATATCATCCTGTAAAAACTCATTGTAAATGCTTTTTAAATTTGTTAGCTCATCAAGCCATAAATCTTGAATTTTAGAATTCGTAATTTTATTCAGCTCTTTTTGTTTATCATCGTGTTCTTTGGTTAGTTTTTGAATATTTTCTTCGGATACACAATCCATAGGCATCTTTATAAGATAATTATAACTTCCGGTTACTGTATCTTTGTCAAAGTGTTTATCCTCTAGTAGAGTATAAATTTGTTCTTTTGATTTTTTACGAAGGTCAATAGTATCATTCAATAGAGCAGTAATATATTTGCTCTTATTTGATAGTGTTACTAATTCTTTGGTCAATAATTCGATAAGATAAACTTTCCTTTTATTATAATATTCCAGGCGAATGCTATAATATTCTTCCATAATGCTATAAATTGTATCGTATTTAGTAAGTTGTCCTTTATGATTAAATAAATGCATATTACTTGTGCTTTGCGTCGTAGATAATTTAAGATAATGTTCAATACCCTCTAATCCATAATCATGCTTCTCGGATAATAATTTACCGATAATACCTGGATAAAACTGTACAATAAACTCAACATTGACTTCGGTAGACATATCCGAATAATCCTTAATGTAGCACTTGATTTTAGAAACAAGCAATATTTCTAAAAATTCTTTATATGTTTGCGTCCAAGTTCCTAGTGGTAGTTCGGTGATGCGAATTTTATTATTGTCTATCATTTCGTATTTTCCCCTAATAAGATATTTATGGTTATTATCACATGGTAGAATTGTTCCCTTGAAATTTTTGTAATACGGTTCTATTGTGCCGAGTTTATTTTTATTGGTAAGCATATTTTCTAAATATTGAATAATTTGAATAGGGTTATGTGACATAATATCCGTGCTAAAACCGGTACCAATTCCTTTAGTCCCATTGATAAGAATCATTGGGATAATTGGAATATAATAAACGGGTTCTACAGTATCTCCGTCATCTGTTAAGTAAGTTAAAACTCGGTCATCAATTTCAGGAAATACTGCACGAGTAATCTTAGACAATTGTGTGAAAATATACCTCTCGGATGCTGCGTCCTTACCACCCATTAGACGGGTTCCAAATTGCCCATTCGGTTGGAATAGATTAATGTTGTTAGAGCCTACGAAATTTTGAGCTAGTCCAATAATCGCACCGTTTAAACTAGCTTCACCGTGATGATATCCAGAATGTTCTGAAACATATCCACTGAATTGTGCGACTTTAATTTCAGTGTGTAGTTTTTTCTTAAATGCCGAATATAAAATTTTTCTCAAACTAATTTTAAGACCATCACAAATATTCGGGATTGAACGGTCATTGTCGTATGTGGAGAAATGACGCAGGTCATTATGAATAAACTCTTCATATGTAACAAATGATTTATCGGTATCAAGATATGCAGACCTATCGTAATCAGAAAGCCAATCTTTACGGTCATGCGCCCTCTTCTTATTGAATACCATATCAATAGAATCAGAACAGTTATCCGATGATTTAAAATTCACTACTTTCTTCTTTTGGAAATATTCCTTGAATTCTTTGCTTGTGCTTGTTCCTAGACCCTTATAATATTTAATATTCCATTTAGAAGAGTCATTATCTTTCTTCCATGTGTCAAATTGTCCATCATTGTAAAACTCAATAGTTTCTTTTCCTCTACTTGCTTTTAGAATTGGAGTATTCATATAACCGATAAATTCGGGGATATCAATTAACGATTTCCATTCACTATCAATCATATTAATACCAAGTCCCTTAATGTGACTACCGTCTAAATCTTGGTCGGTCATAAATATTATTTTACCATATCGCAACTTAGTCTTAACATCTTCGGTGGTATATTTTTTACCGTGTTCAAGTCCCACAATTTGCTTGATTTCAAAAATTTCTTTATTCCCAGATATTTTAGAAGCACTTTCACCTCTTACGTTTAACATTTTACCTTTCATTGGATAGACACCGACATAATTTCTGTCTTCACTTGTAAGACCCGAAATAATACCAGATTTAGCTGAATCGCCTTCACATAAAATAATAACACAATCTGCCGATTTGCTTGTTCCTGCATAATTAGCATCTACTAATTTTGGAATATTCCGAATATTTTTAACTTTTGTTCCATCTGTTTTTTTTACAGCTTTGTTTTCTTTCACTTCTGTTATGCTACATGCTGTTGCCATTACACCCATTCTTGCAAGTTTTTCAATAAATTTATCAGATACTTCACAGGAAGAACCAAAATTACTGACGGATGTATTAAGACAATCTTTAGTTTGACTATCAAATGCCGGATTTTCAATAGTACAATTAATAAAAACCATCAATTGTTCCCTGATAGCAGCTGGCTTAACATCTATATGCTTCTTCTGTTTGATATAAGCAGTGAGTTTACGAATTATTTGATTTGTAATATAATCTACGTGTTTCCCACCTTTAGATGTGAAAATACCATTTACAAAACTGATTTGCGTAAATTCTTGTTTATGAGCAATACACACCGCATATTCCCATCTCTCGTTCGGTTGTTCTTGAACTCGGTCGGTTGTATTCTTATCACCGATGTATAAATCTACATAATTGATAAAACTTTTAACATCAATATTTTCAGAGTTGAACTTCACTTTAATAGATTTGTCAGTGACTGCGGCCATATCATAAACCCGTCTCAATAAAAGCGATCTGAAATCCTCATTTATACCCGCAATCTTTAGTCTTTCGTAATCGGGCTTAAAACTTACTGAAGTATATGGCTTACCTTTGCATTTGGTAATTTTGGGTTTATCAATTGTTTTTAGATTTTCGTGAAATTCTTGAGTATATTTTTGCCCGGTCTTATGATCCACCGTTTCAATTTTACCCCAAGTAGACCAAATTAAAACTAATTTGAAACCAAAACCGTTCTTACCACCTACGGTCTTCTTTTCGTTTTTATCATAATTAGTTGATGTTCGTAGATGGCCGAAAATTAGTTCCGGAATCCAGACTTCATATTCCGGGTGCACAGAGACATCAATACCATTGCCATCATTATATAGAGTAATTATTCCATCGTGTGTGATTGTAACCTCAATATTAGTGACTGGGTAATTTTTTTCTCCGGGCGCAGATTTAATCAATTGCTTCATGCGAATGGTGTGATCCCGACAATTAACAATTCCTTCATCAAATAGTTTATATACTGCAGGCACATAAGTAATATGTTTTTCAACAACTTTATTCAACTTATTATTAAAGATGTATGTGTCTTCGTCGATATTTTCAACCGAACCTATATATGTATCTGGATTATCTAGAATATGTTGCTTATCGGTTTTTTTTTGATATTTATTAGCAAGATATTCAGTATTACTTGTCATATATATTTTATGTATGTAGGTATGATTTTAAACCTGTTATTTATATCAATTTTATTTCAAATTTAGTAAAAATGATTTTTTTTTTATTTTTCTAATATATTTTTCTAATATATTTTTCTAATATATTTTTATAATATATTTTTCTAATATATTTTTATAATATATTTTTAATAATTTATATTATTAATAATGAGCCTGGAGGATGATAAAGTGTGTTTTAAATTAAATAATACGGTTAGAATACAAAATGATGAATCGGGTAACCCATTTTACATTTTTAATGATGATTTTTATACGGGTATAAGCGGCGAATATACGAGTTTAAAGTACCGTAGATATTTGTCTGAAACTGGAAGCACAGAATATACAATTAAAAACATACCTAAATTGTACCCTATCGGTTTTTATCTTGAAAATAATAAACTCTCGGACGGGAAATATTTAAACTACAATAGTAGCACTTCAAGTATTATTAAAATTTATGTTTCGTCTGGAACTGATTTTGTTTCGTCTGGAACTGATTTTGTTTCGTCTGGAACTGATTTGGAAAGTGCGAATCAATATTACAGATTTTATGACGAATCATACAATTTGATAAATATTCATGACAATGCATCGAATCATTCTTCCAATAATAGTAATATAGATATAGTTGGCAGTACTCAGTTCTATTTTATGTTAGGTAAAATATATCAGTTTGAAGCTATTCAAGATTTTTCAAATGGATATCCATTTATACTAACTGGAATTGGGGATTATGCTAATACAGATTATAGTTTGAATGATGTAAACGACAATTTTATTTTAGATTTAAGCTCAAATGTGTTTCCCATGTATGATGATTTAAATTGCATTATCTACTCAAATGATATTAATAATAATCCGGACAATAAATTAAATTTGTTACTCGATGGTAGCGGTATTGGATATTTTTATGGCGATATTACCATTCGTGTATATAATGATAATGATAATTGGTCCGGGAAAAATATATCTATTAAATCCTTCTCTGGGGAAATTTCACAACCGGATTTTTTTACTTATGATGATAAGTGTAACTATATAGTTGATAATAATATAATCACATCCTCTAATGGACATCATGAATGTATAAAATATGTTGTAGAAGCTAAAAAATTGAATAATAAAGAAAATGCATTGAAAAGACTGGGGATATATGATGGTGTGTATACTATTTATAATGTTAACCCAAATAACCCGATTACTTTAAGAAATAACGAAGCAACGGATAGGGATAGCCAAATTCCCCTAAATTCAAAAATTTATGTAGATGAAAATAATACAACTGGTATTATTTATAAAACAGATGAACTTATGGTATCAGGTGAGCAATATAACTATAACTATTATTTTAATACTGTTAGAATAATAGTAAAACAAACCGATGCGGGTATATTTCAACTACGTAGTGGCACACTGGGGGAGGAAAAGGATATTGAAATTCTTGAATTAGATTTATCATCTGGTATAGTCAATAAAATGAATACATGTTTACATTACACAGATGATTGCTCACCTGATACCATAAATGAAGATATTTCTTTTGTTTTATATAATCAGGTGGGCAAACCGTTTACACACGATTTCTCTTATGGTGAAAATATTTATAAATTAAATTTGTATGAACAATACATAGAACCGGATCCACCGTATAGAAGCTTTGATAAATATATAAATGATATATCCAATTTGATAATTACAACAATTCCATCGGTTATTGATTATGATTTATCATCATTTTTAATTACATACTTCTTACAAGATTATGAATCTGAAACTCGAACATTAAAAAGGTTAGTAAACATTGAAAAGGGGCCATTTATAGAAATATTGCGGGCCGACCCTATATTTGATATATCTAACCCCAAAACAAATACATTGAAATTAACAGCTCAACCTAATATCGAGATATCATATAATTTATACGACAATTTAGATGTCTATGTGTATGATAATTCAAGAAATAAAATAGAGTTACCATTTGAGATTAGTATCTCAGGTGAATATCGTAATTTAAGTGATGATACAAGCTACAGCGACGTATCTCATGCGTTTAAGTATAATAACACAAAATACGAAGACTATAATTATTATTTATCAAAGCATCTGATTACTAACCTTAAAGAGAATCTGAATGTAGTTAATTCGGATGGTATTAAAATACAGAATGTAAGTAGTTTCAATATCAGCTATCTCGATAGCGAAAACGAAAATCTAATATTAAGAGAAACCAATTTCTTAAATTTCGAGTCCACAACAACAGGAACAACAGGAACAACAGGAACAACAGGAACAACAGCGAATAAAAATTACTGGGATTTTGTTGAGATAAAAAGAGCTTTTTCGTCTTTTTTTTTAGATGGGACTACCGTGTCCATTGATTCTATAGATTCAAGCAACAATACTATTACTATCACCCAAGAATATAAAAATACAGTATTAAAAACAACATTAAGAATTACAAATACCGATTTTACAATTACTATGAAAAACAAAGATGAAAATGATGTTTATTTAATCGTAGATGGTAGTCTTGTTGAAATTGATATTTTTGGTTTTGATGATTCTCAAATCGACCCTACGCTTGTTGGAGATTATGAATTAACTGTTCAAGTAAAAGGTTTGGGTGATGATGATAGTATTTACAATGATATAAGCAATTTATTAGATGTATCTAATTTGAACCGCTCGTTATCAAGAACGTTTATGGTAAATATTATACATCCAACTCCAACTTTAAGATTATCGTTCGGAACTAGAACATTAGTATTATCAAGTGGTGAAACCTTTGATATTAGTAATCATATAAAATTACTTCCTGAAAGTGATACGGATTCAAGTTATAGTAATATACCAGTATTATATTACGCTAACTCTAGATACGAACCCGTTCTCATTGGGAGTGGCCACTACCCTGAAAGCCCGAAACCGGAAATAACTTTTCATTATGTGAATGAAATAACTGAAAGTAATAAAGTAACTTTTGATATTTGCTACATCAATGATTTTCCAATTATCGAATTGGTAGATGGTAATAAAAAACAACTAGATAACGATACCGAGGATTATCAAGATCCCGGAATTATAATAGACGGAGCAAGATATGACTTTTCATACGAAATACAAGGTTTTTATTATAACGGTGTTCCCTTTACATTAACCTCGGAATCGTCTCGTTCTCNTCTGCCCCAAACAGGAGATATATATTATATAAGATATATTGTTGAAAAAANCTCGACAGATGTCAGCAAGACTCTTATCAGAATAGTCGAAAAAGTTGACGATAAAAAACCTATTTTTAAACTTGTTGATATTAGTAATTCAGATATAATATCTGTATTATCCGAACAACAGAGAGAAGCACGATTAACAGATGCATCGAGTATCATTGACTTTAGTTTTAATCTTAATTCTTCTGTTGATAATTTATTTAGTATAATAAAAGAAATAAGTTTTAATGATACGGTTGTTCGAGTCGATGTTACTCTAAAAATAAAGAATTACGATGTATCTTTTTCTGAAAATGGATTAGGATCAAGTGATTACTTAGATAATAATAAGTTTAAAGAACTCATTGATTTGGATTTCACATATGAAGCGGTTGGTACAAATGGAATGAAAACTTTTAAATCGCGCAGCGTGAAAATAGTAGATACTCAACCACCGGAAATAAGTTTTTCATTTAATTTTTTTTCAGCTCGATTTGTGGAATTTGCTTATGTTAGTTTTCCTACAAATACAAATACACCGGATAAAGATTTTAGCTATCATGCTATTGATTTTAAGAGAGATCCTTCAGGGATCCGATTTGAATTAAATTCTATATTATTTGACTATTATATTGAAGATAATTATGACAACGATATATCTAGTACAATTACTATATCGGGTACAACCATCTTTCAGGCAGGTATTGATAACATTAATGATATATCCGACAATATTTTGGCGTTATTTTCAACAACAGAAACCAAAAATTTGTCTATAAAATATTATGTTGAAGATAATCAAGGAAATTCTAATACAATATTGAGAAAAGTAGATATAATCGATAATTCTAAACCGGAAATAAGTATAAAATCTGATGTAGATTCCTCAAATATTGAAATTTTGTTCGGAAATACTAATTTTAGACTAAATAATTATTTAGAATCATCACACAATAGAAGGGATCCGAACTCTTTTGTTTATACTATCTCAGGAGGTATAACAGAAAGAGACTTAATTTATTACGAACCAGACACAGTTCACGAAATATCGGTGTATTCAAAATCAGATACAGGTGTTAGTTCAGAAGTAATCGATATTAATATTTTTATCAGAAACGAAGGACCCATTTTTGATGATATAAGTTATACAATTTATCATGAAGCAGGTAATTTATTAAGTGATGCATCATTGATTTTGGGAGTAAATGCAGTTAGCAGTTATGATAAATACTATTTGTCGAGTCAGGATATTAGTTATTTGTTTACAAGATTTAATACAGCCATAACTAGTTCGGATAGTAACAATAATATCGATTTAGAAAATCCAAAAGTGGGTATTCATACGGTTGAATATAGCGCGGAGGATATAAAAGGGAAAAAGAACGTAATGACAAGACAATTAATAATTGAAGATACTACCGGGCCAATCATAAATGTAAATGTTGTAGAAGACATTTATCATGAATATAATAATGATGCGATAAAGATACTCAGATTTGAGGAATTCATTGTGCCAAGTGCTTCTTTCAGAGATGCCGGGTCTGATTTGAAATCCATTGATATTTATATTCAAGATAGCAATCAGGAAAAGTTTGATATATTCAGCGAGGTCAACTTGGAGTCTCAAACTTATGATTTTTCCAATTCGGGGGTAATATTATCCAGAGAAAAGACCCGCAATATTAATATTTCTTACGAATTATTCTATAAAGCGACTGATATTCATGACAATTCAAACACAAAAATAATAACAATAGAAATAATACAAGAAACAAAATTTATTATAGAACCAAAAGTATCATTTATGGGAAATGATTTTTCTTTGAATAGCAATTTTAATGATATTTTCAACCAAACGATAAGAAATACAGATAATTTACAATCATATGACATAAGTTTGAACTATAATTCATCAACTAAAACAATAACTTATCAATTACTCGAGATACTAGAAGTTGATCTATTGCAATTCGCGATGAGTGCGACCTATGACACTAGTAACGTTGCAGTTGATAATAATACCGTTACAAATAATATAGTATTTGATGTGACAGGTGAATACAAAATATTGTTCCAAAGTTATTATGTGGACAATGGAACATTTGAATCATTTCTAGAAGTAATAAATTTTAATATTGTAAATAATATCTTGCCTGTTTTATCTTTTATACTATCGCCCGATTATCCGAATATTGATTATATTGAATTACCATTAATTTCAAATGATGTACGCACAAAACTTTCAAATGATTTATTTTATCTGGAAAATGCAAGTTTAAGTAACCCAAATTTATTTGCGAAAAACGATTCAGGTGATATTATATATTCTATACCTGGTATTAATATTACAGGTCCTTTTATTTCAACGTTCTCATTAATTAATGAAAACCTGGATTCGATAACAGGTTCTCGAGTTACCCAAAAAATTACTTATACAGGAAATTCGATTGATAATTATATAGGCGAAATAGAATCTCGACGTGGACAGGATCAGAATGAAATCACAATTGATTTAAGTCATGTCTATACAGAAAATAGTAAAATAGTAGTTAGTCTCATGGCACCTGCACCACGGCAAGTAGGCACGCCGCGGCGGTCTCTATGTGCGCGTGCAGAGATTACATTCAAATATCATGACAAAACAGTACATAAATTACGATTTGAGCCAGATATGTTTATACGGTTTTTAGATGGAAGCAACACGAACATCGCTGCAGGGGAAAACCCTGCATTCGGGTTAGGGAGATTGTTTGTCGATATAAGCAGAGGTGGTCAAGACGTTAAATGGGACGCAGAAGAGAGAGGTAATATTATTCAAAAAAATAATAATGTTTTTTATCATGCGTCTCATGGCAGCCGCGCTGCCCGCCAGGGTGAAAAACAATATGAAATAGAAATTAAAACTCCCGAAGAGAAGCGCGTATTTAAATTTGAAGCGTTGACAAGTGGAGTTAAAAAAGTAGATATTCTAATTATTAATAATGAAGAGATAGATGATCTTTTCCTATTTCAAGATATAAGAGTTAAATCGATACCTTTATTTGATATTAGTAATACTTATTTAACTTATTTGGATCAAGAGGAGTATTTTGAACAAACATATACCGTATCTACTATCTTAGATAACAAGACAAACAGTATCTCAAGGAATATTCATATAAAGGAATTTTCAGACTTTATAAAATTAACTTACCCCGAGGACAGTTGTGGAAATAGATTTTATAAAATTTATCATCAACAATATAAACCATATCAAGATTTATTAGGTGAATTAGCTAATTATAGGGATGGGGTAAAATCTCCGACTTTGTATAATATTTCAATACAAAAAACCATTGATGAAAATGTATTGGGTATTCAAGAAGTTGAATTTATGGCGGATGATAATTATAGCACTACAGCAACGAGAGATGTCCATGTGGTAAGTATAACTTGCTTGCCATTAGAGATAAATGATTTTAATGATTTTATTCAGTCGAATATTAATATTAATCATAAAATTGGATTATATAAAGGGGTATATAAAATAAACATAGGAGATTCTTCAAATGCCATTAGATTGGTTGGTTCTAATTATAACAATGATATTAGCGGTATGATAGATATGTCTGGAGGAAACATAGAAAAACATCAAGGGTATAATTATTATTGGGGAGTGTTTGAATTGGTGGTAACTAGTGATTTTAATAGAGCAAGCTTAGAATATTTTACTAGTGATTCAAGCAAGGTATTATTGGAAGATGTATTTTTATATACAGACGAATGTGAAAGATTTACTGTTCAACAAATATCAACGAATGGATTACTAAGTAAAACATTTGATTTAGATGTATCCGGATATAATTCATTGGATAATTCGGGTCAATATTTTACATTATCAGGAGAAATATACTCAGCAGATACAACTAGCGTTGTATTAAGTAGAGCAAATTTACACTTACCAATGGGTAAATACACATTTAATCAGGGCTCACATCGCAATTTTTATAATAGAATAAAATTCTCAATTACCGAAGACGGGACACATAATAATGGTGTAGAATTTACAAAAGGCATAACCGATTATGGTATGTCGGGCCTAAATAATGGTAGAACGGAATTGATATTATCAGCAACTACACCATCTCCATTATATTATTATTCAAAAAATTTCCCAAACATGGGTGGTAAAATAGAAACAAGAAATAATATAGTTTTTTCTGGTGGCAATATATATCTTACCGACAATGTTTTGTCTCCTAATAATGTGGAAGATACAAGTCAAATAACAGGTGATACCCATAAGCTATTAGTTTCGCGTAAATTAGAAACCGGTGAGGATGGAAAGAGGGTCAATGTGAATTGTTTGACGCAACAAAAAATTAGGGATAATGTTTTATTAGACAATTCGCGTAACTTAATAATATTTAAAAAATCAACTGAGTCATCCGAATATTTATCCCGAAACTATTTATTCGATGTAAGTGCAAATATGTCGCAAACAAATATATTGATGTATGATTGTAAGATCGATTCAAGTAGAAATTTACTGAGTAGTTATAGTTCGAATAGAGATATGGATAATCCGAGATATGAAATAAATCCATTACTGTATCTATTTCGTGATAATGATGTCATGGAAATTAATAATTATTATAATTATTTCAAGAATAATAAATTATTAGAAACGAGATTTTTAAAAAAAAATTTTATAAGTAAAATTAATGAAATCAAATATAATAAACCAACATCAATAATGGATGGAAACGAAGTTTACGACTACTATTTGGATAAATATCTGTCTTCGGGTAGAATTATTTTCTCTGATATAATAGATAATGAAATAACATTTATATATCAAACTCATATAGATTTATCAAATTTATATATCCCGAGAAAGTCAATAGATTATTTATCCAATAATGTTTTTACAAAACACAAAACACCGAGTAAATATCCACTTGATAATAGTAATGTATTATTTGAAGAATATACGGTGAATATATTGTGTGATATAAGTGATAATAATGTAGATGTAAACCCGGGGACAGAAGAAGAAAATATATTATTATCAAATGGATCAATTGAATTGAACGCATATTTATTAAATTCGGCTGACAGCAGTGGTATTTTATATAACGTCCATGAAAACAGCCAAAATGATGTTGATGAAGAATTGAAAAATATGGTATTTTTATCACTTCGTGATATTTCAATGACGAACGGTGTCGATAATCAATATATAGGGATAACTTTGCAAAATATTTACCATAATATCTATATAAACGATGACAATGTTTTCATTTTCCACTCATATGAAGTATATAACAATTTTAACGTGAATGAAACGACTTCAAATTTAGAAACAACAAAAACCGGATTTTCCAACAATAATAAATATTTAATTGAAATATCTGATAATGACTTGTATGGTTGTTTTTTTGACGACTGGAAAAAAGATATCACGACGTACAATAATAACTCTAATAAAGATTTTAAATTCATCGTGTCATACTTTATAAATGATGAGCTAGACATTTCGAGTAATTATTTGGAAAATTTTGATATTAGACCACAAACACCAAACGATGTAATTAATAATCCAGCGGATATAAAAATGAGCCATAGCTATATAATTGATTTAAATGATTATTTTTATAGAAATATCTATCAAAATTCTGACGCAATAATCCCAATAAATATCTATAATAAAAACAATTTAAAATATACTATAAAATCTCTGGGTTATATTAATAAAGAGTTCAACATCTTTGATGTAGAAGGAAATCAGAATATTATATATGATAAAAGTAAAGTGGATTCATTAAATTATACACAGAACCGTTTGCTTATATTAAATTTCAGAGTGGACTTTATATGGGATATAATTTCTAATAAACTATTATATCACGACGCTAGCAATTCATATTATCCTGAACAATATCAATTTAAAAATAATACAACAAGTATTCAATATTTAACAGATAAATATTCTACAGCAAGAAATACAAGAATACCAAACGTTTATGAATTGGATTTAGAAACTGACAGTTTGAATAATTTATATTCAAATAACTTTCATAATTCTAAGCAACTAAAAGAAAAATGTAAATTGATAAAAAGCATTTTTCTATTTCATCAAAACCACGAGTATATAAATGAAGCATTTCCGGATAACATTTACAATGATTTAACACATTTTACAAATGTGGAACAATTATTAACAGACGCTAGTGCTATTGTGCTGGATATTTCTTATATAAATAACACTTTCAATTATTATTATTCTTCTGATTCTTCTGATTCTTCTGGCATTCTGAACTTATTAAAAACCAAGACAGGTAGCTATAGAAAAATAAGCAATACGAGTGATTATGATATATTGGAGAATGCATTATTTAAATACACAACAATGAAACAAACATATGATAATATTATATTTGAACTCAATGAAAGGCATTTGAATCGGTCTTTATTTGCGGATGTATCTTATATTGATGTTTCTTATACAGATGTATACAATAAGATAAATATAGATAATTTTATAGATGCCCTTTTTGATAATTATCATTATTTTAACAAGGCTTTGAAGGTTCAAATTAACCAATCAATTATAGAAATAGCTATGGAAGGAGATAGTAAAAATAATATGAGCTACACCGATAACGAGTACGGTGAGAAAAGTATTGATAAGTTAACGAATGTATTTCAAACCACAGAAACTAATTTTGGATATTTTCTTACAGCTATATCGGGTATATATGACTTTACAAACAAAGAGCGGGTATACAATAAAATGAATGATTACCATATGGGAGGTAGCAAGTTACTTATTAATAGTTTTTATTCAAATAATTTACAATTTGAAATAGATTTAGGTTATACTAGCCATTTATATTCGGATACACATATAGATACTTTTGTTTTGGACTTAGCTATACCAGACTATATAGCACCAACATTACTTTTTCATGGTGACTCCTTGTCGTTTTCTCAGGGACTGTCCACTGGGGATAAAATGTCTGAACTAAAGAATATATTGTTAGGAGATATATCGTTTATAGATGTTAATCAACTAGACACATATTATGTAAGAATAATTTACAATGATATATCTAATATTGCCTATGAAAAATCTGATTATTTAGATGAAAACAATTCTAGTTCAGAATATACCACATTAGATATAGATGTTAGAAGTATGTATAATCAAACACTGACATTCGATTCCTACATCGACATCGAGGGAACAAAAAAATACAGAAAAAAAAGTATAGACATTTCATATACAGTAACAGATAATGTTAATAATCATAAAACAGAAGTAAGAACAGTAACCATACAAACGTGTTTTAGAGACCCTACATTTCATAATACATTCGATGGTAAACAACTCACAACATGGAGTTATATTGTAAACCAAGGAGTTGAAATTACAAACGAAAACATATTAAAAGGTATTGTAGCGAAAGATGATTATGATGAAAACTTACCAATAACAGTAACCAATAACTTAACTAATACGGATACTCCTGGTTTTTATAATATTCAACTAACAGCAACGAGTAAAAAAGGTTATGATGGTAATTTTGAAACAACTATAAACGGGGAAATTCAAGTAAAACAACATGATGGCAGTCCTCCCATTAATGTAAATTGTCCATGTCCAATATATTATAATGAGATACAGAATGTTTATAGAATGGGTTCTGATAATTCTACAGTGAAAAAATTGGCCAAAATCATATCACGTAACAAACAGTTATATTAATTATTAATAGAATTTTTTATTTAGTAAAAAATTCTATTTTTTGGGAAGTTTATATTTTCTTGATAGTTGCATTAAATTCATCAAAAATCAAATTGCCGCCGGTTTTATCTGCTTCAATATAAAAATATACTGGGTTATTTTCATAGTTTGAAAGCGTGGTGATACAATGTATTGAAGAATTCCCATAATTATAACTATTGTCAAATGCAATTGCGGTGCTTTTTATTTTCGGACTGACTGAGTTTTGACTATTTATTCCAAACGTGTATACAACCGGTTCAACGTCTCCTGGAACCGAATTATAAAACTTAATTCCTACAGTCGCATGTATTTCAAAAACAGAGTTTTCTTCATTGGATATTATTAATCTATTATTGCCAATTTCAATGACCCCTGTGTTGTTCTGCATGATTTTGATGGGTATGTATTTTTTCTTATTATTTGACGGAGTATTTAAAACATTACTATCAATATCCCAGGTGTTTGTATCTGAATTTAAACTAACCTCATTGCCGACTATTTCCGTTTCCAAGACAACACTAGCATAAACAGGTCCGACAGCAATATTAATCCACTCGACGGCACCCGTAGAGTCAGTGCCGTTGCTTATTTTAAGTGCTTGGTTAGAGGTATCAAAAGAGATACCCCCCCGACTCTGAAGATCATCGTTTTTCGCTTCATAAGTGGGTATAATAAGGGCTCCGAGTTCAACATTAATTTTTGCACGTTTCTCAATATCTAACTTTTCCCCGACGGTCAAGTTATCCACTATTAACTTTTCTATATCGGACGCCTCAGGAGATTTAGAGAAAAAGGCATTATTCTCAATAAGGCGATTTCCGTCAGTGCCTCTGAGCATAGTCAGGTCCTCGCCTGTCTCCATATTCATAGTTTTGCATGTAAAACTATTAGCGAAGAACTCGCCCGTGCTTATATCAGTAGATACAATCTTACCAGCAGTCAAAATATCTGATACATCTAAAGAATCAAAAAACCCGTGCCCGCTGCTACAATCAATTGTGGATCCAGTTAATTGATTGGTCTCTATATTAAAACAATTTATATTTTCTCCGCTTAATTTTCCTACATAGCATTCCGGAATATTGGCGGAAATATCTACATTTATAGTTGAAAAGTTTCCATATGAAATATTAAAAGTATTTGACTCTAAAGTTCCAGTTCTAATAGTGTTTTCTACATTCAAAGTATTTGTTTCAATGTTACCAGCCCTCAGACCATTTGATACATCTAAAGAAGTAGTGGATATGTCTATAACTGATATTTTGGGTATGTATAAATTTCTCGTAGATAAATCTATACAATCTATCGTGTTTCCGAATATTGTATTCGCGCAGATGTCGGTAGCTTCAAATGATATACCGGTGATTGAAGTTAATAGAATATTTGAAACATCTAAACTATTAATCGTTGCGTTTATAGTATGTAAATGGTGTACTCGTATAGCATGAGAGTCCTCCTCACCAGATATATCTATAGAGCAAACAGGTTTTTTTTTATTTATACCTATTCTGTTATTGCTTGTGTCAATACATACAACATTATTGCTGTTGATAAAACTATTGCTATTGCCAGTGGAGTTGTGTTTTAAGTTACCAATTAATTTATTTGTAACCGATGACATTATATTAGTTATAATAGTATTATATTTAATATAGTATATTGATTAAAATATTTGATAAAATATTTGATAAAATATTTTATATAATTTAGTATATTATATACTAAAAAACTAAATTAAAACTAATTTATAGATTATTTATAGCACTTGTATGGATAATAATATTATAACCAAATTGAACAATTTGTATGAAACTAAAAATATACCGAATATAATATTTCATGGTACTAATTTAACCGGTAAAAAAAGTTATATTGATTATCTAATGAAAATGATATATAAAAGTGTTGAAAATATAAGTAAATACGTCTTGATTATTAATTGTTCTCATGGAAAAGGGAACATCAAATTTATACGTGAGAATTTAAAACATTTTGCTAATACAATAATAAATAATAGCGATAAATATCTATTTAAATCTATCATATTAATTAATGCAGACAAATTAACTATAGACGCTCAATCGGCGCTTCGTAGATGTATTGAAATATATAATCATAGCACGAGATTTTTTATAGTAGTTGATGATAAATTCAAAATATTAAAACCTATTTTATCTAGATTTAGTGAAATATATTGCAGTCAAAAAACACTTATTAATAATGGAGACAAAAAAACCTCTGATTTTTATTCTAAAAAAATATATTATTTAAATAATTTTATTACTATAGACGATGTTATCAATAATTTATCAAATGCCGATAAAAAACTCCATATTTTAAATTTAACAAACAAATTATACAATAATGGTTTTTCGGGAAATATGCTTATTCAATTTATTAAAAATAAATTACCAAATTCAAAAAACAAATTCAAATTTCTATTTATTATAGATAATTATAAGAAAGAGATTAGGAATGAATCGGCTATTATTATGTTTTGTTTAAATTATATATATTTTCGTATTAATATTAATTTAGAAAATATTGCTTTTATTTAAATAAAATGGACGACTATAATTTATCCACGATTACAGAATCTAAAAACGAGTGGTGTGCGCGATTAGTAAATATACTCACTCCATGTATTATTGAAGGAATTAAATCAGTATTCGATGAAGGATACAAAATGTGTAGTGAAAACAACGAAGAAGAGAAATATTTGATGACTTTCCAAAATTTATTAAACAATATCCCTAAGTGGAGTTCTGAAATTGTTAGTGTTGAAAAAGATAGAATTGAAGCCAGTAGTCACTGTAATTATTTGGAAGATTTATTAACCTGTGTCCATATTACACAATTGAAGGCTTTAACATCTTCCAGAGCCGGAATCAAACAAAAAAAAGTAGATATTGATATACCAAGTCTATATACATTTATCCATAAAACTTACATTAATGTAGCAAGAAAAGTATATGTAAATGTTTATTTATTTGAAAAGGACATTATGCCTCTGCAAATCCAGAAAAACAATAGGGAATTAGAAACTATTATAAAGGAGTGTATTTTAAATACTATTAGGGAGAATATTCCTATTGAAAATATATTAAAAACATATTTAGATGAAACATTAGAGAGTGATGTGGAAGTAGTGGAAACAAGAGAGGTGGTTGCCGACGATGAACTAATTCAAAAACAAAACAAGATAGCAAAGGAGAAAGAACTTGAAACGGTCAAACAGCTTGTTAAAGATAAAATTGAGAAGGAACAGAAAGAGAGTTTAAATCATGCAATTAAACGTGCAAATAAAGAAATGAATACCAGCGGAGGACCGCCTAGTGATTTACCTCCCACCGAATTAAATAAAATTGAAACCCATGAATTGCCGGTTGCTGTTATCAAACCAATTAATACCGAATTAGAAACAGAGATTGATTTAGATATGGCGGATTTAATTGAACCCCATGATGATAGATTAAATTTAGATTCGACCCAAACAACAGATGTTCAATTGAACATTGAAAGTTTAAATAGTGATCCCGATAAATTAGAGTTTGATAATTTAGATTTTAATTCTGGTGATATTAATGATTTAGAGATAATGGAATTAAAGTAATTCGTTAATTTATTAATAATTCATATATAGTAGTAAATTATAAATGAATAATCTGTTGACTTCGTCCGTAATAAGTGTAATTTATTTGCTTTTTAAATTTATAGAAATGAGATTAATATTAAAAGAGAATAAACCAGTAAAAGAATTAGCTAGGGATACATTTTTAGTATTTATATCGAGTGCCATAGCTATAATGATATTAGAACAATTAAATTTGAATGATATAGTTGGTAATTTCAAAACAATTCCATCGGTATTTGTAAGCAAGCCCGACTTTTAAAAAATATTATATATATTACATTTAAAATATAATATATATAATGGTTTCTAATAACTATTGCGCTATGTGGATGTATTGAAAAATTATTTTTTTTCCTATATCTACATACTATTATTTCTGATTATGTTTTCTATGCAAATTAATAATTATTACGTCATAATAGGTAATGTATCAATGTTGAAAATGACAGATTGATTGTTTATTTTCTTCTTGGGGTGCAGATATTTTTCAAAGACTGGTTTTTTAATAATATTTTGTGGAGTGTGATTATTTACTGTTCGCGCTATCATTTTGTACAATTTAAAATCGGGATATCTTTCATTTCCATTATTTTTATATAAAATATTCTTATTAACATCATCAAATACCCAATTAATAATTATTTTTTTTATAGGGGAACGTATATCTTCAATCTCGTCTATGTCTTCTATGAAATAGTCAAATAGTGAACAGCCCAATCTACAGAGATCAAAACTGTAGTTGGGGTCGATGCGCTTTTTATTTTCGTTCAGGTAAGGATCCATATTGTATTGGGTATACGCATCTCCGTCTGGTGCATAACTATCACTACAGATTAAATTACCTTTAAATGTATATATTGCTCTACCAAAATCTATAATTTTATATATTTTACCAAACGTTGGAACTTTGTAGTGTTTATTATCGTATTTATAATATAAATACTTCTTTTCTGTATTCGTATAAACTACATTATTCGTGTGCAAATCATTGTGTGTAAAATTAAAAACTTTTTGATATGTAATAAGCGATAATACTATCTGTAAAATTATAGACTCCCATTCATTATCCTTTATTTTATTGTTAATAATATAAGAATCGAGCGTATCTTCACAACATTCTAATGCAATAGCCTGAACCGGAAATTGAAATATGGTTGCTAATAATTCTTCTTCTGAATCATCCTGTGACGATGTATAGCTGTCATCATCTGAGTGATTATCTGACTGATCATCTTCATCGTATTCAGAATCATTATTTTTACTGGAATTGGTGTTTGAATATCTTGACGAACAAGAAGACGAACTTTCATTTTGCTCATTTGTTTTAACCTTTTTTTTCGGGAAAGTTTCTATATTTATTTTGGTATATTCAACCTCTAATTTGGTTTGGTTTGAACTGCTATCGTTTATATCATTTATAGTTTCGATATTTCCAATATTATTCTCGTCATTGTCTTCATATAAATTACTGATTTCAAATTCTTCTTCACTAATAGGTTTTTCGTCTATAATAAGTATGGGCTTATTTTTTTTAGTATTACTAAATAGATTCTTATACTTTTTGGTTTCTTCAATCTCAAATAATACATTGTTTTTTTCATGAAAGAATTCAGAATCATCTAAATACTCTAAATCGTCTTCAATATCAACCGTGAAATTATTTTTCATACCTAAAAATGAACCATAATAATCAATGCCGTTGATAAAATTATATTTGTTCAGTAATAAACTTGAAAGAAATGAAAAAAATCCATCGCTATATGCTGAATTATTAGTATCTAAAATTTTAAAGATAACATTATCATTCCCAAATGTAGGCAATTGTAATGTATTATAACAATTATCATATTTACCAATCATATATTTCACTGGATCAATCAGAGGACTGTATTTAATAAAAATCTTCCTGTTGGTTATATTATCGCTGTTGTCTACTATAGAACCATTGAATATAGAATATCCCAGTTTTTCTTTTATAGAATCTAGTCTGTAATAATTATTTAAGTTAATAGAATTGTAGTTGGTTGTATTTAAATTAAAAAATCGTTGATAAATAGGCAAATAATTTTGGGTATCCTCCATATTTACTAATTTCTCATGTGCGAATTCCTGAAACAGGACTTCATTTTTATTTTTTTTATAGTGAACCTCCATTTATTTAAATAACAAGAAATATATTTCTAAATTCTAACGATTATATCATATATTTGTTGTTATTTAAATAATAATTCGTAATATTTCTTAAGATATGACTTTAAAATTGAAAAAATTTGATATGAAATCTATTAGTTTTAAAACTAATGAAAATAGAGCACCTACCATTCTTTTAATTGGTCGCCGCGATACTTATAAATCATATTTAGTAAGAGATTTATTATATTATTATCAAGATATTCCAATTAGAACAGTTATTAGTGGAACAGTTGCTGATAATGGATTTTTTGGACAACATGTACCTAGATTTTCTATCCATAATCAATATAAAGCATCTATAATTGAAAGTATAGTGGAAAGACAAAAAGCAGTATTAAAAGAGAAAAAAGAAGAAGATTTGTACAAAAAATCTACAATTGATCCACGCGCGCTTATTGTATTAGATGATTGTCCATATTTAAGTTGGGGTTGTGATAACGTTATGCGTATATTGTTTATGTATGGGCGTAATTGGAAAATGATGTTAATAATTAATATGCAATATCCTTTAAACATATCTCCTATTTTTAGAGCTAATATTGATTATGTATTTATTTTGAGGGAACCTAATATTTCAAACAGAAAAAAAATATATGAAAATTATGCTGGTATGTTTCCAGAATTTGAATCATTTTGTGAAATTATGGATCAATGTAAAGAAAATAATGAATGTTTAGTAATAAATAATACTTCCGGTTCAATACAATTAAGCAATCAATTATTTTCATTTGAATTGAAATAATTCGGTATATAATTATTCGTTTTTATCGATTATATCATATATATTTATGCGTATTCAATATAAATATATATTTAGCTATATTTATTAAGGTATGACTTTAGAATTGAAAAAATTCGAAATGAACAATATAAGTTTCAAACCTGATGAAAATAAAGGTCCTGTTATTGTTCTTATTGGTCGTCGTGATACAGGAAAGTCTTTTTTAGTAAGAGATTTACTATTTTATCACCAAGATATTCCAATTGGAACAGTTATTAGTGGAACAGAGGCAGGTAATGGATTTTTCGGGGAACATGTGCCTAAATTATTTATTCACAATGAATATAATTCTTCCATTATAGAAAATATATTGAAACGCCAAAAAACAGTATTAAAACAAATTAAAAAAGAACAAGAATTATACAGAAAATCAACAATTGACCCTCGCGCATTTGTAATATTGGATGATTGTTTATATGATGCTACTTGGACACGTGATAAAGTTATGCGTCTATTGTTTATGAATGGGCGCCATTGGAAAATGATGTTAATTATTACTATGCAGTATCCTCTTGGTATTCCTCCCAATTTAAGAACTAATATTGATTATGTATTTATTTTAAGAGAGCCATATATTTCGAACAGGAAGAAAATTTATGAAAATTATGCTGGTATGTTCCCTACATTTGAAAGTTTTTGCCAAGTTATGGACCAATGCACTGAAAATTATGAATGTTTAGTAATAAATAATAATTCCAAATCTAATAAACTTACCGAGCAGATTTTTTGGTATAAAGCTAATCAACATAAACCATTTAAACTGGGCGTTAAAGAATTCTGGGAAATATCTGCTTCGATGCAATCTGATGATGAAGAGGACGTATATGACCCAAATACAAAGGCGAAGAAGGGGCCCAAAATTAATGTCAAGAAAAGTAAATGGTAATTCAAATTCCATCTATTTTTTCTGATACACATTTCATTTCATTTATCTTTTTATCCATATGAATTAACTCTTTATAATCGTAGTCACAATTATGGTCTTCTTTATATCTATGCAAACTACAAAATATTTTTTTACATTTACATTTACATGGTAAATCAATTAATTTTAATTTATGATTGCAATCAACCAAGGCACAATGTTTAATTTTTCTCTTCTCAATCATATATATAATTATTATTATTATTAAATTTTATATAATAATAATTATTTACTAATTTTTATGTTAAAATTTTTTTACTCTTCTCTAACAGCAACCTCAGCAACCTCAGCAACCTCAGTAACCTCAGCAACCTCAGCAACCTCAGCAACCTCAGCAACCTCAGCAACCTCAGCAACCTCAGCAACCTCAGCATGTTTTTGTGTTTTCTGTCTATCTAAAATTTCACTTAAACCATGATCATTATCCTTATCCGTAACAACATTCTCACCGTTAAACAGCTCATTACGCAGTTCAGACGTATCTTCATCATCCTCCTCGCCATTACCAAATAATAGGTTCTTACCTGGCACATCCATCCTATCCGCATTGATGAGATTACCATCTTCATCAATAGACTGCATCAGCTTGTTTCCCGCTTCTTTCGCTTTAGCAATATTTTCCTCGATCGCCGCCCGCTTGGATTCTTTTACGCGATTATAAAACTCGTCTTTATTTACATCGTCGTTCTCTTTCTTCTTTGTCATCAGCTCATTTAGCTCTTTCTCAAGATAATCAACGCGACCAGTTTTGTAAGCCTCGGGATGAAACGGCATCCATAGACCCATCTGTCCTACATATACATCGTGGTTGGGGTCCGCCTCACGAAGCATCTTACACCTGTTCTCTGCTTCCTCTTGTGAACCAAATGCACCACGAACTTTTACTCCGCGGGTATTTGTCTGGAACCCATGCTCATTGTTGAACCGCTCTAGTAGTTTTTTCTCGCTTTTATCAATAAAATTTTTGTAGTCGTCCTCTATGGTTGTATCAATCAATCGCTCTTTCTCTTCAATCACAAATTCCTCGAGGTCTTTAGATAAATCTTGGAAATCTAAATCGTGTTTATGACTTATGAAATTTAGGAACTGTGTATATTTATCTATAGATTTCTTAAAATCAAACTGCTTTAGGAAGTTCTCGAAGTAAAACATGTTCTTATCCTTTATAATATCCTCCGGTGAAATGAAACTTAGACAAACATAACCTTGTCCAGCAATAGCTTTATCTTCGTCTAGTAGATCAATGTATTTAGACTCATTAGCGAGACCGGTATCCACAACTTTCGCTTTAGCACTTTTTTTGGTAGACATTATTATATAAAAATATTAGATATTTCAGTTTAAGTTATTTTTTTATTAATTAAATTAAATTTAATTAATTTAATTTAATTAAATGTTTAATATTTATTAAAGTTATTATTTTTTTCTTGGTTATTAATATAAACAGATATGCATCCTGCCATGGGAGAATTAGTTAAAAGAGCCGTCAAATATTTAGTTGAAGGCCTTATGGTCGCCATCGTCGCTTTCGTTATACCCCCTGAGAAGCGCGCATTAAAATACGAGGAGATTGCCACCATCGCTCTTATGGCGGCGGCTACATTTTCGATTCTTGATACTTTCACCCCATCGATTGGTGTATCCGCTCGGAGTGGTGCTGGTATGGGTATCGGCGCGAATATGGTTGGTTTCCCGATGCTGTAAACATATGTGGTGCGGTATAAATAATTATAATTATATATTTTGACTAAAGTATATAATTATCTTGCAGTTTTTCTATATAAAATATATTATCGATATTATCGATACTATCATGTGTAATCTATATACGGATTTGCAATATCATAACGTAAAAAAGATAATAATCACGTTCTCTCCTAAGAAAAAATAATTTTGAATGGTGTATCTGTAATTTGTTATGGGTAAGTATATATTTTTTAAAAATATACAATAAAAAATTATTCTAACTAAACCAAACATAGAAGTTGCTTTTCGAAAGCAATTCGGTGCTTAAATATCTAAATTCTCATATAGAATTTCAGTAAAACATTAAATTTGAAGGTGATGATATAATTCAATATATAAAAAAAACAATATATTTATTGGGGGGGGGGG
>JGI24540J26637_10000073_pt1 | contig 32718 bp, 32 predicted proteins | sample NorSeaMetagenome_FD_26637 | JGI IMG/M metagenome (IMG submission 26637)
GCCTATTTTAAAACGCGATATCCATCAGCAAGCGCTAATACGTGTCGCCACCAGTGGCAGTCACAAGGTTTTTCTCGGCACTGATTCAGCACCCCACGCTCAGGGCGATAAAGAAAGCGCCTGTGGCTGTGCCGGCTGCTTTAGTCATCATGCCGCCATCGAGCTATATGCCGAAGTCTTTGAGCGAGCCGGCTCACTCGACAAATTAGAGGCCTTTGCTAGTACCAACGGACCTGACTTTTATGGCTTGCCACACAATCCAGTGACTATTGAATTGAAAAAGCAGGCATGGCGATTGCCAGACAGTATCCCTTTTGAAGATACTCAGGTAATCCCTTTGGGCGCGGGTACCACACTCAACTGGAAGCTGGTGGAATAATGGACACTCTTCATGAAACCACCGATACATTTATGGCCAAACGTTTCCGTGGCTTTTTGCCGGTAGTCGTTGACGTGGAAACTGGGGGTTTTGATTCCCATCGAAATGCCCTACTAGAAATTGCCGCAGTGATTTTGGAAATGGATGGGCAGGGCAACTTACAAATCAAAGAAAGCTATAGTAGAAATATTGAGCCTTTCCCCGGCGCAATTATTGAGGATGCCGCTCTAGAATTTACTGGTATCGACCTTTATGACCCAGAGCGAGAGCCTGAAGAAGAGGGCGAGGCGCTGCGTGAAATATTCCAGCCGATTCGTCGAGAAGTATCGGCCACTGGCTGCACGCGTGCAGTAATGGTCGCCCACAACGCCCACTTTGATCTTGGATTCGTCAATGCTGCAATTAATCGTTGCGACATAAAGCGCAGCCCCTTTCATCCGTTTTCCTGTTTTGACACCGCCAGTCTNGCGGGACTTGCCTACGGTCAAACCGTATTAGCTAAAGCCTGCAAAGCCGCAGGAATTGATTTTAATAACCATGATGCGCACAGTGCGCTGTATGACACCATCAAAACCGCAGAGCTTTTTTGTGACATTGTTAATCGCTGGAAAGAGTTGGGTGGCTGGCCTGTAAAGAGTTAACTATCAGTTATATGCTAACGCGTGTGAACATTCCAGCGATATTTGGCAACTACACCCGTCGTATCAACCGCCTTTCCGTCAATATAAGCCGGTGTAAAACGCCATTCTGATACAGCCTTTAGTAACGCTTGTTTTGCCCCCCTACCAGACCCATCAACGACTTGTACATCATCCGTAAAACCTAATTTGGTAATAGTGTATACCACCTCGGCCCACCCACTTCTACCAATACCACCAGGCAGATTTTTAAAGAGTACTTCGTAAGATGTATTTTTATTTGCGCTAATTTGTGGATCAACTGAGACACTGTAAGACATGGCCAACGCCGGTTCATTGAGCCGATCATATACTGTTACCAAGAATCCACGAGCAAATTTAGAAACAGTAGGATTATCGAGTGCATTTTTTAGATAAGGAATTGCTTTGCGATTCTTTTTAATCGCCATTTGGTTTTTGGCCAACCTCAAATTAGCCTTGCCATAGCCATCAGATGAACGTCCTGACTGCTTCACAAAAATTTCACTTGCGACCAGAGCGTATTTAGAAGACGTACGGAGCCGACCTTTGGTATTTAAATATGACACAGCCTCTTCTGAAATTTGAAGACAAAATTCGGCATAAGCCAAGGATTCTCTCCCTACCTTATGAGCATAAATATTTGACGCTCTTTTATAATTCTTATTAATATACCTATTCTCATGTTCTTCATTTGCTAAATCCATCAGCAAATCAATTAGCTCAATTGATTCATCTCCGTGTAGTTCTTCAGACAATTTAAGAGCACGCTGCAAAAACTCGTAACGTTTTTCAGATAATCGAGGATGCGACATCGCTAAGTTATGCGTGAGAAAAATAATNTTTGGGTTGGAATCTTCGAAGATCAATAATCCAGCATTTAGCGAATCTTGGGCGCAGGTAATTCTTTTTTGACCGAAAAGACTAGCGCTTTTAAAGCATGTTTGAGCTNCATTAAAGTTTTTGATGTTGTCAGTTCGAGTCGTATCAGAAAAACTCGGTGTAGCAACTATAATTAAAAAAACTGAAATCCAATTCATACAATCACCCCTTCGTAAACCGTAGACCAGCTATGCAAAAATGTCTAGCTAGAAACAAATTAAGTGGCGATCTTTCTTGCAGTATCATGATCTCTGCCCAACAGCATCTAATTTAATTAGTCGACCTTTGTTTTAACCCAAAAATCAGCATTTTCGATACCTGCGGCTTCCGCATCAAACGTTGGATCAACTCCGTCTTTAAGTTGTGTCTCGTAGTCTTTCAGTGCCAATAATGCCGGCCGCTGTAGAATCAAAATAGCCACAATATTCAACCACGCCATGGCGCCCACGCCAACATCACCTAGTGCCCATGCCAGGTCGGCAGACTTGATACCACCATACATAACGGAAGTCAGCACTAACCACTTCAAAAATATCATCAACCAGGGACGATGGACTTCACGATTAATAAAAGTGACATTGGTTTCAGCAATGTAGTAGTACGCCAAGATAGTAGTGAAAGCGAAGAAGAATAACGAGATTGCCAGAAGGCTGGCGCCCAGTCCTGGGAGGATAGTNTCAAAGGCACTCTGCACATAAATAGGCCCCGCTTCTACGCCCGCTAACCCNGTATAGAGCATAGTTCCATCTGGACCCTGCACGTTGTAGAGGCCAGTGAGTAAAATCATAAATGCGGTAGCGGTACAGACAAATAACGTGTCGATATATACCGAGAAAGCTTGAACTAACCCCTGCTTGGCCGGATGAGATACCTCTGCCGCAGCGGCTGCATGAGGAGCTGTTCCCTGGCCGGCTTCATTGGAGTAAATACCACGCTTAACACCCCATTGAATGGCCATACCAATAATCGCACCATAACCAGCGTCAAAGCCNANGGCACTATCGATAATTAAACCAAACATAGCCGGGATTTTTTCGTAGTTAGCGGCCATCACCAACAGCGCAANGAGGATATAGCCGAGCGCCATNACCGGCACCACGACTTGAGTGAAGCGAGCGATACGGCGAACGCCACCAAAGACAATNGCAGCGACACNGGCGGCAATTACTGAGGCGGCGGCNACTGGAGAAACGCCCCAGGCATTTTCAACGGCAGCGACAATACTATTCGCTTGAATACCCGGCAGACAAAAGCCAACCGCAATAATGGTGCATATTGCAAACAACCAGGCGTACCATTTCTGTCCCATAGCCTTTTCGATAAAGTAAGCAGGGCCTCCGCGGTACATGCCTTTTTCATCTTTTTCTTTGTATATTTGCGCCAATGTCGCTTCCACATAGGCAGTGGATGCACCGAGAAAGGCCACTAACCACATCCAGAACACCGCTCCGGGACCACCCATGGCGATTGCGGTGGCTACACCTGCAATGTTGCCGGTACCAACGCGACCAGATAGAGAGATCGCTAGGGCCTGAAACGAGGACACTCCCGAGTCAGAGCTTTTACCCTGAAACATCAACGTGATCATATGGCGAAAGTGACGAATTTGTAAAAAGCGGGTGCGGATCGAAAAATACAAACCAGTGCCTAGGCAAAGATAGATAAGCGCCGAACTCCAGATGATACTATTTAGGTAATTTACAAAGGCTTCCACGATGTTGCTCCATGTTCATTATAAGTTTTGTCGACAATGGTACAGCTCAGTTGAGCATGAGCATAATTTTAAATGCTAATAAATTGTGTTTAAAATCCCTTGATCTGTAGCCGTAAGGAAATGTCGATATCCAGTTGAGTATGCTCTTGCATGATCTGGCGCAAATTATCGAAAAAAGGGTCTTTCATTGGTGCTATTTTTCGCGTATCCATAGCAATATGACCCAATATCGTTTCATAAATGGCACACAACTGATCTTTTTCATTCAGCATCACCGCGACGAGATGAATCAGCTTCTCGTTAACTCGATGGAGCCTGTAGCGGGTCACCACAACCTCACCCAAAAAACACTCCTTCAAATACTTAACATTGTCCTCAAGAGTGAATGAAGAAAACCCGGATTCAAAATATTCTGCTGAAAACCCTAAAGTCGTGACATAAAAATCTTCAATAGCCTCACCGAATATTTGCGAATAATACAACACATTCATATGGCCATTGTAATCACACATATTCTGAGTGATTGAGATTGGTTTTGAAGGGTAAGGAAAANTGTGCTGTATGGTCATAAATAGTCAAAATCCATTAACTTACTGAGTGAAATAAAAATAGTACTGTGGNAAAGAGTGCGTCCAATCGTCTCCATATTACAGAGGNATTTACCTCGACTCACCTTAAACGCAAACCGAATAGTCAGGGAGAGCGTATTCTTTTATGAATCAGAGTCAAATACAAGCTTAACTATCATATCGTTAGCTATTTAAGGTTCCTCAGCGTTAAAATGCCGATCCCAAAATGAGTTCACTCGNAACAAATGGCGCACTGCCCCACCACAACAGGATAATGTCATGACCGACTCCTTTAAAGAGAGCGCTNTGAAATACCATACCCACCCCGTCCCTGGAAAACTAGAAATTAGGCCAACTAAGCCACTAGCGAACAAAAGAGACCTTTCTTTGGCCTATTCNCCGGGCGTAGCTTATGCCTGTGAGCTGATACAAGAAAACCCTACTGACGTGGCAGCGGTGACCGCGAGAGGTAATTTGGTCGGCGTCATTACTAATGGTAGTGCCGTTCTGGGATTGGGTAATATTGGTGCTCTAGCCTCAAAACCGGTAATGGAAGGCAAGGCAGTACTGTTTAAAAAATTCGCCAATATTGACGTTTTTGATATCGAGATTGATGAAACAGATGTCGATAAATTAGTCGACATTATTGCCTCACTTGAACCCACCTTCGGCGGTATTAATCTTGAAGACATTAAAGCCCCTGAATGCTTTATGGTGGAAGAGAGACTTCGCCAACGGATGAAGATCCCCGTTTTTCATGATGATCAACACGGTACTGCCATTGTCGCCGCCGCAGCTATTTACAATGGTCTGCGGATTGTCGAAAAGAAATTTGAAGATGTAAAACTAGTCGTTTCTGGTGCTGGCGCTGCCAGTATTGCCTGTGTCGACTTACTTGTGAGTATGGGGCTTCAAAAGAAGAACGTGCGCATGATCGATCGTACGGGTGTTATCTATAAAGGCCGCACCAAGGGCATGAACCCTTGGAAAGAAGACTATGCCATAGAAACCAATGACCGCACCATAGAAGATGCCATTGCGGGCGCAGATCTATTTATGGGCCTCTCAGGCCCCGGTGTGCTTAATGGTGAGCTACTGAAAAAGATGGGTGAAAAGCCTATTATTTTGGCCATGTCTAATCCAATTCCAGAAATCATGCCCGAAGAAGCTATGGCTGCGCGTCCCGATGCGATCTTAGCCACTGGGCGATCAGATTATCCGAATCAGGTAAACAATGTACTCTGNTTTCCGTTTATCTTCCGAGGTGCCTTAGATTGTGGCGCCTCAACCATTAATGAAGAGATGAAGATGGCNGCTGTGCGCGCTATTGCNGATCTTGCCACCATGGAAACCTCTGACGTTGTTGCTGCCGCTTACGCTGATGAGAAACTGAAGTTTGGCCCAGAATACCTCATCCCCAAGGCCTTTGATCCACGTTTAATAGAAGTGGTTCCCATGGCAGTGGTCAAAGCAGCCATGGCAAGTGGTGTCGCCACTAGACCCATCGAGGACTTAGAGGCATACCGACAAACTCTGCACGAGTTCGTCAATCAGGCTGGATTATTTATGCAGCCGATTATCGAGGTCGCTAAAAAAGCGCCCGCGAGAATTGTGTATGCAGAAGGTGAAAATGACGATGTGCTGTTGGCTGTTCAAGCGGTCATTGATGAAGNGATTGCTACCCCAGTTTTGATTGGTGCTCGCGAACGGATGGCAGCCAAAATTGATCGTCTTGGACTGCGTATCGATCTTGATGAACAGGTAGAAATTTTTAACCCAGATAATAACGACAAGTATGAAGAGTATGCTTCTCTNTATCACCAGATGGTTGGAAGAGATGGCGTTTCAGTGGCNGCGGCTCGCAAAATCATGCGCGATGATAATACTGCGATTGCCGCTGTCATGGTTGCGAATGNTGATGCAGATGGTCTTATCTGTGGCAAGGTAGGTCGGTTTGACTTTCATCTCAGGGAAATCATGCATTTGCTCGGCCCCGAGGACAATAGCCAATTAGTCTCTTCCGCTGCTGTATTATTAATGCCTGACGGCCCATTATTTTTGGCCGACACGGCCATGAATGTCGATCCATCCGCACAAGATCTAGTAAAAATAACCGAAGCCAGTGTTGATTTGGTGGCGCGCTTTGGCATCGAACCCAAAGTTGCATTGTTGTCGCATTCGAATTTCGGTACATCCAATGCCGGTTCAGCGAAAAAGATGCGTAAAGCATCCGAATTATTGCGCGAACAATATCCNGATTTACAGATTGATGGCGAAATGCATGTACTTAGCGCATTGAATCCAGCGCTGCGCGATACGATTTATTCGCAAGCCAACCTTAAAGGTCGGGCCAATGTGCTGGTTATGCCAAATTTGGACTCAGCGAATATCGCTATGGGCCTAATCCGATCATTAACGGATGCCCTGCTGATCGGCCCATTCATCAATGGCTTTCATAAACCTGCACATATTGTCATTCCATCGGTTTCGTCGCGGGGTATCTTTAATATGACCGCATTGACTGTCGCAGATATCCATGCAGCCAAGTAACTCTGTTTAGGGTGACTTGTTCTGTAGTGTTAATGCCAACTGATAGAGCTGCTTTTTGTCGTCGCCAGTAATTTTGGCGGCGAGAGATGCTGCTTTTGTGATGGGTAAATCGCGCATTAATGTTTTGACTATTTTTTCAGCGTCGGCAGAAAGGTTTTCATTGCTAACAGTGTTGCCTGCGAGCACTAACACTATTTCTCCACGCTGTTGATTACTATCGGCGCTCACTTGCGCAAGCAATTCCTCGATAGTCCCATAAAGATAGGTTTCAAAGGTTTTACTAATCTCTCTGGCCATGAAAGCGATGCGCTCCGAACCAAACGCGCCCAGTGCATCGTTAAGAGCGGCGCAAATACGATGCGGGGCCTCATAAAAGACCAGCGTGTCAGGTACAGACTTCAGTGTCTCTAATACTTTTTGACGTTGTGTCGGCTTGGCTGGTAAAAAACCAACGAAACGAAATTTGTCAGTAGGTAAGCCCGACACACTTAAGGCGGAAATAGCCGCACAGGCACCCGGAATAGGTATCACCGAAATGCCTTGATTGCGTGCTTGTGCGACAAGCCGGTAACCGGGATCTGAAATAAGCGGCGTGCCGGCATCAGAGATTAGAGCGACGTCATTACCATCAGCTAGTCGGCTAAGAATTTTGTGTGCACTCCTCTGATCAGTATGGTCATGATAAGCAATGCAGGGTGTATCTATACTAAAATGCTCAAGCAGTTTTTTACTGTGGCGAGTATCCTCACAGGCAATTACACTAACAGACTGGAGAGTATGGACCGCGCGAGGTACCATATCAGCTAGATTGCCGATTGGCGTGGCGACAACATATAACATACCGGATTGATTTGAATTCATGGGCAAACAATTTCTTCCACAGATTATTTATTTAGGGTGCATCTTAGCCTTTATTAGCGGTTGTACGCCAACTGCAACAAACGACAGAGGCAGGGTTCCCCTTACCTATATCTCTGACTCTGTAGATATAACAGCAGAGCAACAAATAGAACTGCTATTTGCTGAGGCTCAACAGCTGGAAAAGCGCGATAATCCGCTGCTTGATGTTGCAATACTGTTTGCTCAAAACGGTAATATTATAAGAAGTTCTGAGTCGCTGTTACTGATTAACACAGATAACCTTGATGATCGGATGTTTGTCGAGTTCTCTCTGCTCAGTGTTGAGTTAAATTTACAATCTAACAATCCAGCTGCCGCTCTTATTAATCTCGATAATCAGCGTTTTTTAGATCTACAGCCATATTTTGGTCGAAAATACTTGGGCCGGGTGCTAAGCATTCGCAGTGATATTAATACACAACGTGGAGATGAGTTAGCCAGCATTAGCAATTCTATTGCGCTCAGCGCCCTGCTAGAAACTAAGACCGATATTACCAATGTCCATAATAAAATTTGGCGTCAATTAGCACGCCAGACCTACACTAACTTGCAAATCTGTCAAACAAACTCTGATGATATACTGGCTGNNTGGTGCCAACTAGCGCTCGCTAACCGACAGTATCAAAATAACCAGCAGGCTCAAGAAGCACAATTTAGCGCATGGAAGGTATCTAATAGTAATCATCCTGCGGCTTTGGTTAGTCCCTCGTGGTTCAAGCAGAGTCTGGATAATTCCACACCTTTGCAGGTTGCTATTTTGCTGCCTCTACAAGGTCAATACAAAGGACCCAGTACAACATTCTTAGATGGTTTTATGGAGGCCTATTATCAACTTCACCAACAGTCGAATAGTTCATCACCAAATCTGAGAATTCACGATACCTCTACCCTGCCCATTGAACAGGCCTATAGTAATGCATTGGCAGAGGGCGCCGATATGGTGATAGGCGGCATTCGTGAGTCTGAAGTGCAAGCATTAATGAATATGCCGGTTCTAGAAGTGCCCACTATTAGTTTGAATCGTATTGAAAATAGTCAGCTTGATCAATCCTCAAACCTATTTCAGTTTGGTAATTCACAGCGTGATGAAATGGATCAGATCGCTACCAAAGCCTGGGAGCAAGGTCATCGTTCAGTATTTTTGGTCGCTCCGATCCAGAAATGGGGCCAACAAGCCACGGCTTATTTTGCTCGCTCGTGGCAAGCCAAAGGTGGGCGTGTTGTTAGCTCAACGCTTTATTCAGATTCAATAAAAGATTTTACTAAATTTCTCAAACAACCATTACAAATAGATTTGAGTGAACAGCGTGGCGTTGAACTGAGACGTTTCGTCAACAGTCAGGTTATTTATACTCCCCGTCGTCGCCAGGATATAGATTTCGTTGTCGTGCTGGGTTATCCGGACAGAGCTCGCCAGATTAAACCCGCATTAGAATTTCTCTATGCATCCGACTTACCCGTCTATTCGAGCTCAAAAATTTACAATGGTCTTCAACGTTCAGACCTAGATCGAGATCTAAGCGGTATCCAATTTACTGCTATGCCATGGACGTTCTCAGGTCATCTAAGCGCAGAACTTAAATCTGATGTCACTATGCACACGGCATACCGACAGCTCTATGCGATGGGCTACGACACCTTTTTAGTTCATCGCAACATAGATAACCTTCAATTAGAGCCGAAGATGCCGTTATTCGGATCGACCGGCATCCTCAGTCTTGAAGATGGTGTTATTACTCGTCGAACACAATGGGGCGAGTTTCAAAAAGGGCAGGCACGCCCAACAACACCCTAGTTAAATAACATAAGTATAGGACTGTGAAATGGATTTCACTGGCAAGCGTAATCAACAAATGGATATTTCAGCCCTTGGCATTCAGGCCGAGCAAATTGCGTATAACTATTTGCTTCTAAAAGGACTTACTCCTGTCGAACGAAACTTTAGGACTCGACGTGGGGAGATCGACATAATCATGCTTGATGGCAAGCAGCTCGTTTTCNTNGAGGTACGTTATCGACAGTCGACTNTCTTTGGTGGTGCAGAGGGATCGGTTACTATAAANAAATGCCAGAGACTAAAAGCGGCGTCCTCAGCCTACATGCAAACTCATAGATTAACCAATAATACCTCAGCTCGATTCGATGTAATCGCTTTGACGGGAGATTTAAGTCGCAGGGAACTTTATAGTGTAAACTGGCTTGAGAACATTTTAGTCGCTTAACTATGAGCTTCATAGAAACGCCCGTTTAACCAATAACCAGAGCCAATCTAACTTGGAATGTCGCTGTAAATCATGAAAGAAAAAATATTTAGCCAGTTTCAGGGTATGATCGAAATGACCATGGTGGTGGGAGATCTCTTTTCTGATTCACTTGCCAATGCTGCTGATCTAATGAGTGATACTTTACTAACAGGCGGTACTATTTTTACCTGTGGTGAAAAATCAGGGAGTGTGATTGCCAAGCTATTGTGCGATTATCTTACCGTCGGATTTGAGATTGAGAGACCAGGATTTCCAGCACTGAATATCCATGATTTGTGCAGCCATACTAGTCGCCAAGACCAGTATTCGGATATTTTGAATATCCATGCCAACAGTAACGATTTACTAGTTATAGCAAGCGCTGGTAATGATAATCACCAACTGCTCAAAGGGATTGAGTCAGGCATTGAAAAAGGGATGTCGGTAGTGTTATTGTCCTCGGCAAATGATAATCGATTGGTAGACGCTATGGGTTACAACGATGTTCATATTAGCGTGGCCAATTTTTCAGGTCAGTTGGCAGTGCTTGCTCAGTTCCAGATAGTGCAATGTTTATGCTCTTTGGTCGATGATAAAATTTTTGGAGGATCGTAAATGCGGAATTTCGTGGTGATATTAAGTTTGATTGCCTTAGTCTCAGGTTGTACCTCAATAGTAAACGAAGTGACCAAAGAGCCCTTCAAACCCNAGCCTACCGGCCGTACCTTAGGGGCCGATATTGACGATACCAAGATGAGAACATTTATTGGCGTGAATCTTAAAAAGGCCGACCCGCAGCTGGAGAAAGCGCACATCAATGTTTCGGTTTTTAACGGATTAGTTTTGCTAACCGGTGAGGTTTCTAGCATCACTCTGAAAACCTTGGCTGGCGATANAGCTCGAGACTATAACGGCTCCCGTCAAGTCTATAACGAGCTGCAAATCCGCGGAAAGACATCTATCATATCACGTACCAATGACACTCTCATTAGCGGTAAAATTAAAACCAAATTGGCTTTCAACAAGGAGGTGGATTACTCAGACCTCACGCTAACTACAGAAGACAGNGTGGTGTATTTACTTGGCACTGTATCTAAAAGTACTGGAGATTTAGCCGCCGAAATCGCCAGTAATACCAGTGGCGTTNGTCAGGTCGTTAAATGCCTAGAATATGTTGACTAAATATTATCCCGGTTGGATTGTGTTTTAAATTATTTCAATCGCCATTGCGGTGGCCTCCCCACCGCCAATACACAGGCTCGCTACACCTCTCTTATCACCGCGACGAATCATCGCATGAATCAGGCTGACAACGATACGTGCGCCACTGGCACCTATTGGATGCCCCAGAGCGCAAGCGCCTCCGTGCACATTGAGTTTTTCATGGGAAATTCCAAGCTCACGCATCGCAGCCATTGCCACTACGGCAAAAGCCTCATTGATCTCCCATAGATCGACCTCATCAAGAGTCCATCCCACTCGTTTAAGGGTGTTCTGAATGGCTGTCACTGGCGCAGTGGTGAACCACTCAGGTTCCTGCGCTGACTCATCATAGCCATGAATTATTGCTATCGGTTTCAAGCCTTGTTCCGCCGCCTGATCCGCCATCATCAATGTCAGTGCCGCCGCGCCATCGGAAATTGAGCTGGCGTTAGCCGCAGTAACAGATCCGTCCTTTTGAAACGCCGGTTTCAACTGAGGGATTTTATCCGGCCTCGCGTTTCCTGGCTGCTCATCACTGGAGACTAATACACTGCCACGGCGAGACATCACAGTAACAGGGACGATTTCAGCCGCAAAGTAATCATGGTCAATCGCTTGATTTGCTCGCCGTAAAGACTCCAGCGCATAAGCATCTTGCATGTCACGACTGAATTGATATTTGTTAGCACAGCTTTCGGCGAAAAAACCCATAGCAACATCTTGATAGGCATCCTGCAAGCCATCATATTGCATATGATCAAGCATCTGCGCGTGACCAAAACGATAGCCTTGACGCGCCTGAGGTAACAGATAGGGGGCCTTACTCATGCTCTCCATGCCGCCTGCCACCAACACTTCAGACTGACCGGAACGAAGCGCATTGCCGGCAAGCATGATGGACTTCATTGCTGAACCACAGACTTTGTTAATTGTGGTACACGAGGTAGATTTGTTGAGCCCTGCTTTCAGCGCAGCTTGCCTAGCAGGTGCCTGACCTTGACCTGCCGTCAACACAGATCCCATGATGACCTCTTCAACCTGAGAGGCCTTTAATCCACTTTTTTCCAAGGCAGCAGCAATGGCTATGCCACCAAGATCCGAAGCTGAAAGAGTGGCCAAGCTTCCCATCATTCCACCGATGGGCGTCCTAACGGCAGACAATATAGCGATTGGTTTAGACATTAAGAACTCCTTGTCAAAACTGGTTAAAAAGAGCGATCTACTTGACCACTCTCAGAGATGGTTTTGCTTTACTGATCGACTCAGTGCTATGAGACTTAGGCTTAATTTTACGCTTGACCATTGTTGGCGAAACAGGCGGTGGCTCACTACTTTCTTCAGGCTCAAACATCATGCCCTTGCCATTTTCTTGGGCATAAATGCCTAAAATAGATGAAGTTGGAAGATACAAGTTGATGGGCATGCCGTTAAAGCGAGTAGAGAACTCGACGGAAGTGTCATTAATAGCAAAGTCAGAAACAGCACGCGGGGCAATATTGAGGACAATCTGGCCGTCATTGACAAATTCTTGAGGAACTTCCACACCGGCATAGTAGGCGTCGACAATAATATAGGGTGTACACTGATTGTCGACGATCCAGTCAAAAAAGGCTTTTAGCAGGTAGGGACGATTGGAGTGCATATCAAAGTCGCATGCTTACTCGCGAATCTCTCTCTCAAGATCAGTCAGACTTTCTTGGAAAGAGGGCCGTTCAAAAAGTCGATCCATGTAGTCTATTAGAGGTTTCACTTGGCGATTGTTGGGTAATGATATGCCTAGCTCGGGCAATCGCCAAAGCATCGGGGCCAAACAGCAGTCTACGAGGGTGAATTCTTCACTCATAAAGTAGGGCATTTCATCAAAAATACTCGCAACAGTGACTAAAGATTCACGGAACTCTTTGCGGGCTTCATCTGCTTTTTTACCCTCTGGATTGGCTCTAATTAGGTCTAGCAAACCACACCAATCTCTTTCAATACGATAGATCCACAACCTACTTTCCGCTCTAGCAACAGGATAAACTGGCAGAAGTGGCGGGTGAGGAAAACGCTCATCGAGATACTCCATGATCACCTTAGACTCATAGAGCGCAAGATCACGATCAACCAGAGTTGGAAGAGTACCGTATGGATTAGCTTCGAGTATTTCCGCTGTCACCGATTTTGGATCTGTATCTTCGATCTCAACAGTCACGCCTTTCTCTGCGAGTACAATACGAACGCGGTGGCTATATTGGCAAGTCGGATCTGAAAATAATGTCATTGAAGAACGGCGCACACATACCTCTCAAGGAATATTTAATTAGTCATAAACACTGGGTGGAGGTTATAACTCCAACCAAGGAAATCGAATAAATGGGCTCAATTACATAGATTAAATAACTACTAATGAATACCTTTCCAATATTCTCTATTCAGCAAAACAACGAACACTAACAATAGTAGCAGAAATAAGATAACCAGTTTACCTATATGTTTGCGCTGTTCTGCCATCGGCTCCGCAACATAAGTTAAAAAATTTACCAAATCAAACACAGCAACATCAAACTCTTCAGGTGAAAGACTTCCTGCCTGTTCTATTTTGTAACGGCCACAGGGATTATCAAGAATATCTTCACCGGTCAGCAGGTCTCGTTTTAATCCGCCATAAGTGGAGATAGCTTGACCGAACTGACACTCTGGGAGCCCTTGCAGATCTAATAGCGCATGAGGCATGCCAACATCTTTATAAACCTTGTTATTTACGCCTAGTGGACGAGAGTCATCTTTATAAAAATTTCGCAGGTAGGTGTAGACCCACTCTGGTGATTTCGATCTCGCGACTAACGTTAAGTCCGGGGGAACAGCACCAAACCATGATTTAGATTCTTCCGGTGGCATCGAAATATCCATCAATTCACCAATTTTCTGACCGGTGAATATCATGTTATCCATCATAATATCGTGGGGTATACCTATATCATCAGCCACTCTCTCCCAGCGAGAGTATTTAAATGAGTGACATCCCATACAGTAATTAACGGCTAACTTGGCCCCATTTTGCAACGAAGCGTCATTGCTGAGCTGCGCTTCAAAGGGATCACAGTCGATCGTTCCGCAGGAGTAGTTGCTTTCTGCACCCACTACCTTGATAGGTATAACTACCATGAGTGCCACAATCAATACCGCACCCAACGTTTTAGCAAACCCCATCCCACCATCCATTGTGATGCGATCTGGTTCTGGTTTAGTGGTTTCTATTTTGGTCCAAAAGTAGATACCAATAAAGTAACTAAAGTATAGAGCAGTACATATTTGCGTCAGGATCGTGCGCCCCTCTGTTGGCGCTTTAACGCCAAGATAGCCAAGGATAATAAACACTGCTGCTAGTACCAGCAGCGCGATTCGACTAAAGGTTCCCTTATAGCGAATTGAACGTACGGGACTTCGATCTAACCAAGGTAGAACATACAAAATAGCGATGGCAGCCGCCATAACAATAAAGCCACCTAGCTTATCGGGCACTGCACGAAGCATCGAGTAGAACGGCGTGAAATACCAAACCGGAGCAATATGCTCTGGAGTCTTTAGGCCATTGGCTATCTCAAAGTTAGCGTACTCTAGAAAATACCCTCCCATCTCAGGCATGAAGAACAGGATAGTACAAAATACCAGCAAAAATACCACGATTGGTACGAGATCATGGATGACGAAGTATGGAAAGAAAGGTAAGCCATCAATAGGGTTTCCATCTTCGTTCTTGTATTTTTTAATACTGACGCCATCAGGATTGTTTGACCCTACATCATGCAGAGCGATGATGTGCATGAGCACTAATGCGATTAAAATAATTGGTATCGCGACCACATGCAGAGACATAAATCGATTCAAGGTAATACCGGAGATTAAATAATCACCCCGAACCCATGTGGTGAGATCTTCACCCACCACTGGAATTGCTCCGACCAATGAAATGATCACCTGGGCACCCCAGTAAGACATTTGACCCCAAGGCAATACATAGCCCATAAAGGCCTCGGCCATTAGGGCAACGTAGATTGTCATTCCAAAAATCCACACTAGTTCGCGCGGAGGTTTGTAAGACCCATACATCAACCCACGGAACATATGCATATAGACCACAAGGAAAAACATCGAGGCGCCTGTGGAGTGGGCATAGCGAATCACCCAGCCCAATTCAACATCACGCATAATGTATTCCACAGAGGCAAATGCCTGTTCTGCAGATCCTTGATAACTCATCAAAAGCCAAACGCCCGTAACCAATTGAATTACCAACACCACCATTGACAGAACACCAAAGTAGTACCAAAAGTTAAAGTTCTTGGGTGCGTAGTACTGCGCCATGTGGTCGTTCCACAAGATTTTCAGCGTAGGCATCCGAGAATCTAACCAGGCGGCAAATCCTTTTTCTTCACTCATAATTAAGCAACCTCTGCGTCGACGCCAATAACAATAACATTATCTGATTCATACATATGGGGTGGAACCTCTAAATTCTTTGGTGCCGGAACACCCGCAAAAACGCGTCCGGAAAGATCAAATTTGGAACCGTGACAAGGACAGAAAAACCCGCCCATCCATGAATCACCGCCCAGATCTGCCGCACCAACATCAGGTCGAAATAAGGGAGCACAACCTAGATGAGTACAGAGCCCAACTAAAATTAAATACTCTTCTCTGCCGGCCAAAGTGCGTGCACTGCCATCAACGTAATCTGGCTGTGAAGCTTCTTGAGAATCAACATCCCTTAATATATTGTCATCAATTTGACTGATCGCTGCGAGCGTTTCTGCAGTTCTTCGCACGATGTATACCGGTTTCCCACGCCATTCAACGACCATTCTTGCGCCGACCTCAAGTTTGGATATATTGACCTTGACAGGGGCTCCTGCAGCCTTCGCTTTTGCACTGGGCTGCCAAGAAGCGACAAAAGGGACCGCGGCACCGACGACACCGGCTCCTCCAACAACAGAGGTTGCACCTAACAAAAACTTTCGGCGGCTCTCATTGACAACTTCACCATTCATGGCGGTTCCTCAACATAGATATTTGGTTTTAGGGTAGATAAATCTTAAAAAAAATAGCTTTTTTACGAAAAAAAGTACGCGTTTTCTTTCGACGGGATTCTACCGGAATTGTATTTTTTACGCAACAGAGTAATTCATTAAAAATAGGTTAACTGCCTGATTTTATTGGACAAAAAAAAGCCCGACCAATGGGTCGGGCTTTTGAATAAACCGAAAATTACCGCTTGGAGAACTGCGGGCGTTTACGCGCCTTGTGTAGACCAACTTTTTTCCGCTCAACCTGGCGTGCGTCTCGAGTCAGGAAGCCCGCTTTCCGCAATGGAGAACGCATATTTTCATCGTAACTTACTAGCGCTCGAGCAATACCATGTCGAATAGCACCGGCCTGTCCGAAGTTTCCGCCACCGGCTACAGTGATGTTTAAGTCAAACTTTTCTACCATATCGACAACTTCAAAGGGCTGTCTAACAATCATTCGAGCTACTTCGCGACCGAAGTAAACGTCGATGCTGCGGTTATTGATTTTAATATTACCGTTTCCAGATGTCATGAAAACACGTGCGGCGGATGTCTTGCGACGTCCAGTGCCATAAAATTGAGTATCTGCCATAATCGCTGTCCGTTACAGGTCGAGTGTTTGAGGCTGCTGTGCAGTATGCGGATGATCCGCACCTACATAGACCTTCAACTTTCTAAACATTTCCCGACCCAGTGGGCCGCGGGGCAACATGCCCTTTACTGCTTTCTCAAGAACGCGCTCAGGCGCCTTCTCAATCAACTTTTCAAACGTCATGTCTTTAATTCCGCCTGGGTAACCAGTGTGCGAATAATAAATCTTGCCCTTAGCCTTGTTACCGGTGACCGTGATTTTTTCCGCGTTGACGATGACAATATAATCGCCCGTATCGACATGGGGGGTAAATTCTGGTTTATGCTTTCCACGAAGACGAGAAGCTACTTCGGTCGCTAAGCGTCCCAAGGTCTTTCCATCGGCGTCAACCACAAACCAATCTCGTTCTACTGTTTCTGCTTTAGCACTGAATGTTTTCATTATTTCCTACCTGGATTTGGGACATCCCCAAAAAGGGTGCGAATTGTAATGATCAGAGAGCTCTAATACAAGGGCTGTTTACAGCAAAGTTTAACTTTTTTACAAAGTCGATTAAGGTCGGTGTGGTCTAGCAAGATATTCATGGCTCTGCATCTCGAGTAAACGACTCTGAGTGCGCTCAAATTCAAAACTTAGTCGACCGCCAGAATATAGCGTTCGTAGGGGCTGTGCGGCCGATATTGCCAACTTTACGTTGCGGTCATAGAACTCATCAACCAAATTAACAAAGCGTCTTGCGGCATCATCGTTACCAGCACCCAGTGCCGGTATATTGGCAATAATGACAGCATGGAATTCGCGAGCAATATCGATGTAGTCATTTTGGCTTCGCGGCCCTTCGCACACTGCGGCGAAATTAAACCAAACAATATCTTCAGAGAGCTTAATAACTGGTATTGAACGACCCTCTACCTCCAGGGCGACGCCCGCTTTTATTTCCCCCTCCACCGGCACCAATCGGTCAAAAATGTTGGCAATATCCGATGCCGATTGTTGGTTCAGCGGGCTACAGTAAAGAGGCACTTTTTCAAGTGTCCTGAGGCGATAATCAGTCCCACCATCAACATTGACGACTTTGCACTGTTGTTTAATTAAATCGATCGCCGGTAAAAACCTGACCCGCTGCAGGCCATCTCTGTAAAGCTGGTCCGGGACAATATTTGAGGTAGTAACCAGGCATACTTTTAGCGTAAATAATTCTTCAAGTAACGTCGCAAGGATCATTGCATCGGCAATATCGCTAACAAAAAACTCATCAAAACATATAATACAAGTCTCATCGGCAATCGTTTTTGCCACCTTAGCAAGTGGGTTAATTTCACCTTTGAGTTCTGTTAATTCTTGATGAACTCTGCGCATAAACCGATGGAAATGCACCCGCATTTTATTCTCAAAGGGTAAGCTNTCATAGAAATTATCCATCAAGTAAGTTTTACCCCTGCCAACCCCTCCCCATAAATAAAGGCCTTTTGGTGCCGGCAGCGGTGCATAAAATAATTTTTGGATTAGTTTTCGCGAGGGACTCTTCAAAGAATATTGCTGTCTTTGTATCATCGCTAAGTACAGTTTCTCAAACTCATCCACCGCAGAGGCTTGAGAGATATCCGCGTCAAAACCCTGCTGTTTAAGGTCATTTGTGTAACGTTGTCGCGGAGATGGCATCTGCTGATCATCGAGCTAGGACTTAGAGGCAACTGTAACGACCAAACTAATTTCTTTCAACTAGAACACCTTAGCGCCACAAAATTAAAATCTACGGTATAATAAGCAGTATCAAACAAAAACGTCTTGCGTATAAATAGTTATCAACTGGACGGACTGGATTTTTATTCAGATTATAAACAAAGAGGCTGTATCTTTGGACGTACTCACAACTACAACACCTATCGCAGTACCTGCAATGACTGATGCTGCATCTACAGTTGCTGCTGTAGCGCCGGCTATCGCTGGATGGTCAGGGTTTACAGTATTTATCGTAGCTGCCGTAGCATTTGCAGCCGGCGCGATAGCTACATTTGGTTTTTTTCGCTCAACTGATACCAATGCTGACGATACAAATGATATTCAGAAAAAGCTGCAACAGAGTGATCAGCAACTGAAACGCTACCAACAAGAAGTGTCTGAGCACTTTATTACAGTATCTCACTTGACCACCAATATCGCTCAAAGCTATCGGCAAATACATGAGCATTTAGCAAGCAGTGCAATACGCCTAGCAAGTCCAGAAATCGGGCGGCAGTTACTAAAATCCGGTGGCGCTGATGTATCACTACTCGATGCAGAGGGCAATCCTTTGATCAGTATGGATGATGTCCAAGTCCCTCGAGATTATGCCCCCAAGGTGCCGGGTGGAATTTTAAGTGAGGGCTATGGTTTGGCTGACACTGAAACAGATGGTGAGTCGGAACCGTCTGAGCCGCACGGCGTGAACAATTTAGATACGGAGTCAGACCCGACCGAAAATGTGAGCTAAAATTTGCGTAAGGTTTAGGTAAACATGGAGGTTTACATTGGAGTCAAATCCAGCCGATGTTCGAAATCGGGTGCGAGGCACCATTTTCCCAAGTCTATGCTGCTTGTGTAGAGACACCGTAAGATCACCAAATGATTGCCTCTGCAATTTATGTATCAGTAATTTGCCATGGATTAAAAACCCTTGCCCTCACTGCGGCATCAGCTTCCAGAATAACCAACTATGCCCCCAATGCCAAAAATATCCACCGCCTTTTCGGCGATGCGTGGCAGCTTTTGAATATCAACATGGCTCAATCGATCAGCTTATTATGGCCATAAAAACCAATCCCTCCTGCCCAGAGGTCAAGCAACTTTCAGCACTATTCGCTAAGGTGATCGAACAGACTTACCAGAGCTCTGCTATGCCAGAGATAATTATTCCAGTGCCATTGCATTGGCGGACGATGCTCAAAAGAGGTTTTAATCAAACAGAGGCGATAGCGATCGCTCTAGCAAAACACTTTAACTCAATCAAAGTCTTCAACAACCTCTGTCTTCGCCAAAGCTACTCAAGCCCTCAGCACCTGAAAACTAAGACACAACGTATCAAAGATATGCATCATGCGTTTGCAATAAGGCCCGCGAGACATCGCTATTCAAAAAAAACTTCGCTATCTTTGCCTGTTTTAGAAAATAAAACGGTAGCCATTGTTGATGACGTGGTGACCACTGGCGCCACCTCTAGTGCTCTAGCCGCGGTATTAATCGATGCCGGCGTAAAATATGTTGATATTTGGACTCTCGCAAGAACAAGCTGGCATATTTAAACTAGCTGACGGAAAATGGCGCCATGAAGACTAAATTAAAATTAACTACTCAAGAAATTTGGCAAAAAATTACCGCTGAAGCTAAAGCCTCGGCAGCGGCAGAGCCGAATCTTGCCAACTACTTTGCAAATACCATTCTGAATCACAGCGATTTGGGTACGGCACTGAGCAGCTATCTAGCACAAAAACTGGCTAGCACAGCTGCGACTGCACCGATGCTGCAAGAGATTATGCAAGAGNTTTTTGCTAAGGAGCCCATTATTATCATGGTNGCCCGAGACATACAGGCTACCGTCGATCGGGATTCGGCATGCGATCTCTACAGCTCACCTTTTCTCTATTTTAAAGGGTTTTTATCGCTACAGGCATACCGCGCCGCACACGAATTATGGCTCCAGGGAAGAACCTCGCTAGCACTACTTTTACAACATAGAATCTCTATTACCTTTGCTGTGGATATCCATCCTGCTGCCATCATCGGCAGTGGTGTAATGATTGACCACGCAACTGCATTAGTTATCGGTGAAACTGCGGTGATTGAAGATTCTGTCTCTATCATGCAATCAGTGACGCTGGGCGGAACTGGGAAAGATAGTGGCGATCGCCATCCGAAAATTCGTAAAGGCGTATTAATTGGACCCGGTGCTACCATTCTTGGCAATATCGACATCGGAGAGGGGGCTATGGTCGCCGCGGCGAGTGTCGTACTAAAAAACGTGGCCGCCCATAAAGTGGTTGCCGGAGTGCCCGCAGTCGAAGTTGGCGATCTTAAAGACGACAACCCAGCAAAGGCAATGAATCACTACTTCTCTGCTAAATAATTCAACAACAGTATCAGCAACGCAACCAAGAAAAAGCCAGTGCCTGATCAATTGAATCAACACCTAAGATTCCCATCAGAAGACGATCTAAACCAATAGCAACCCCTGCGCAGGCTGGGATGCCGCTATTAAGCGCAGCAAGCAAGTTTTGATCTACCCCTAAAGTAGGCCTATCAAGGCACTTTCTGGCGTCTGTGTCGCGCTCAAATCTTAAAGCTTGCTCGTTAGCGTCAATTAACTCGAGATAACCATTGGCTATTTCGACACCATTCAAAAATGCCTCAAATCTTCGACTAATAGTTTGCCCAACACTGTTTTGACCCATCTGCGCCAACGCCGCCTGGCATTCGGGGAAGTCATAAATAATAGCCACCCCCAGAGGGAGCTGCGTTTCAATCTGAATACTAAAGATGAGGTCTAAGCAATTAGCACGAGTCTCATCTAACCAACTGTCTGAGGCCAACTTAGCGGCCAGCAATTGTAAATCCCTGAGGTCTGCACTGTGAGGATCAAACCCAAGACTATCGAAAAAACAATCTGCGTAACTCATTTTAATGACGTCGCACGTGGTGCCATCCTCACCAGCTAGGAGTAATTTCATTAACTCGGCAACCTCAGACATTAATTGATGGTCGTCCCATCCGCACCGATACCACTCAAGCATTGTAAATTCAGGATTATGTTTTACACCAATTTCACCATCCCGAAATGCCTTACCCATAGAATAAATGTCGCCACTGCCCGATGCCAGTAATCGTTTCATAAAATATTCGGGAGAGGTTTGAAGATAGCCTTGTGCACCCTCTGAAGAAGTCGCAATACTATTAATATTGAGGTCAGTAACAGTCGATCTCCCTAGCACCGGAACCTCCACCTCAAGCACTGAGCGCTGTTTGAAAAATTCGCGTATAGAGGAGAGCATTACCGCCCGGCGGTGCAAGGTATTTAGACTAGCTCCTGGCTGCCATTTATTCATTATAAAGCGCCATTATTGCTTGCCAAAAAACAGATTAAATCGCTGACGGCTATTTAACACGGCCTTGATATTCGCCTGTTCGTGTATCGACCTTAATCACGTCCCCTTGATCAAGGAATAGAGGCACTTTCACTACTGCACCGGTGACTAACTTAGCTGGTTTACTGCCGCCTTGTGCGGTATCGCCACGCAATCCAGGGTCTGTTTCACTGATTTCAATTTCGACATGATTAGGTGGCATCACGGAAAGAGGCGATCCATTATATAAAGTCACCATACAGACGTCTTGCTCGCTTAACCACTGCAGGGCATCGCCAACTGCATTCTCCGTGGCCTGATGCTGCTCAAAGGTATCAGGCTCCATGAAGTACCAAAAATCACCATCGGTATACAAATATTGCATATCCTGATCCATCACATCTGCACCTTCCAGTGACTCCCCGGATTTAAAGGTTTTTTCCAGCACTCGAGAAGTCTTTAAATTACGCAGCTTTACTCTACTAAACGCTTGCCCCTTGCCCGGTTTGACAAATTCATTTTCTAGTATCGAACAGGGATCGCCATCAAGCATGACTTTGAGTCCAGAGCGAAATTCATTAGTAGAATAATTGGCCATCGTTGTTATTTCCGAAAATGAGATTGGGCTAGATGATAACTGAAGTTTAATAGTGTTTTTTGCATTTTACGACGAATATCCTATTTTATCCCGTGGTACTGCTATGTAAGTTAACAATATCTTTGTCACTGTAACCCAGCAAATAGAGTATTCCGTCCAAGCCAACATTTGAAATCGCCTGTTTAGCTGAGGCTTTAACCAAGGGTTTGGCCCTGAAGGCGATCCCTAAACCAGCAATATTCAGCATGGGTAGATCATTTGCACCATCGCCTACGGCAATCACTTGCTCAAGGCTAAGACCAAGCTCCCTGGCTATCTCGATGAGTATTTCAGCTTTGCGCTGTCCGTCAATAATGTCGCCTGCAACTTTACCCGTGACAACGCCTCCAGCGATATTCAGCTCATTAGCATAGACGTAATCGACACCTAACTTGGCCTGTAAATGGCGTCCAAAGAAAGTGAAGCCACCGGACACAATAGCGGTTTTAAACCCCAGTTGTTTCAAACTCTTAAGCAAATACTCGGCACCATCATTGAGACGCAAGCAGTCGGCAACCGTCTGCAAAACGCTTTCACTCAGCCCCTCAAGCAGCGCTAAGCGCTGCACAAAGCTCTGTTTGAAATCTACCTCTCCCCGCATTGCGGCCTCAGTGATAGCGGCAACCTGATCACCTACGCCCGCTGCAATAGCAAGTTCATCGATAACTTCCGCATCAATCAAAGTAGAGTCCATATCAAAAACTACCAACTGCCGACTGCGACGGAAAATATTGTCTTCTTGGTAGGCGACATCGATATTATACTGCCCCGCTAGCTTGAGCAGCGACTTACGCAGGTCATCCGCATTATTTGGTTCGCCGCGTGCAGAGAATTCTATACAAGCTTGTCCTCGGATGTCCGAATGCCCCAGAGGTAAGCGCCCCGATAGACGGACTATTTTATCAATGTTAAGCCCTTGCTCTGCTGTTACCTTAGTGACGGCGGCAAGATGGGATGCCTCTAAATTCCGTGATAAGAGGGTCACTATATGCCGCGGTTTACCTTGTAGGCCTACCCAGTTTTGGTAGCGCTCATTGGAAATGGGCAAAAAAATGGCCTGCATATTTAATCTGTCGAGAGTATCTAAAATATTAGAAGTGACATCTTCAATACGCTTATTTGAAGGTACGGATATCAAAATACCCATATTTAGTTGGTCATGGATAACGGCTTGACCAATATCCAACAAGGTTACGCCGAATTGAGCCAAAGTCTCGGTAACCGCATTGGTCACTCCCGGCTTGTCTTCCCCAGATACATTAATAAGTAAAACAGTTGACACAGTGGGTAATCCCGTTGATTTTTAGATGCCTATTATATAAAAACTAATTGAATAGGATAGAATAGAGAGAAAATAAATTGTTTAAGGGCTCGAGGATGCAGCGTCAATACGCTACCAACGTGAAACTGCCGTCTATAATTGCGTCTAGCCTCTTACTATTTGGCTTTTTGAGCTGGGTAATCATTGACACTCAGACCTCAAAGCTCTCTCATCAAAGGGTTGAGGAGAAAAGCAATGCGACGCTCAGTCAATTAGCCGAAGTCATTAGAACACCTTTATTTACCAGCGATATCATTGCTGTTCAATTTACTCTGCGCAATGCAACCAAAGATACGGCGATATACAGTGCCAGCTTGTACGATGTTGAAAATACTCTAATAGTACAAAGCTCTCAAGCTCAAAAAGCGCCAGCTAACCTGGAGATATTTAAACGTAATATCCTGCTTGATGAGTCCCTCGCCGGGACCTTAGTGATCGCTGTTAACAGCGGGCCAATCTACGCTGCGCACTCAAATGTATTCTTTTTATGGGCGCTCTTATGGCTGCTATTTTCAGCAGCTTGCACCTATGCTTGTTATCAACTCACCGACCGAATTTCTCGTCGTTTAAGATCTCTAACCAACCGTTTACCGGGAAGTAGCGATCCNATGGTTGACGAAATACGTGAATTAGAAAAAAGGCTTCAACCACTCTTATCTAACTCTCGAGAGTTAGANAATCATTCAAATGGCGGCTACTACTGTTCAGTCGTCACTGGAACGATTAAAAATCGAAAAAGTTTAGATAAACAACTTAATCACGAAAATCTTGAATTGCTGTTTGAACATATTGACCTCTGTGTGGAGCGAACAATAGAGCTTTATGGAGGTCAACGATTAGAGGGTGGTAACGGAGGAATATGTTTTTCTATCCGCTCAACACAATGCTCAAAACAACATATTTTAGTTTGCTTGATGGCCATGTATTCTCTGCAACAGCTACTTGAGCGACTGTCCGTTAAACTTGGAATTGAACTGGCGATCAACTGGACACTTTGCAGTGACAGTATTTCATCATTGCCAACCTTTAGATATCACGAAAGTATAGCCACTTTAAAAGCAGCCTCACTATCGCTATCGAATCGCATCGATATCGGTATTATTGCCTTAGAAATCATCGAATATGACGTTGATCAATTGAGTTCTATCGCTAGATTTAGCAAATTGGAAGACCACTCAGTCGTATTCCAAGGCTTTCCTGAACAACGACAGCTTTTACTCGAAAAACAAATATCCCATCTCGCCTCGATCTGTCTCTAACGCCTTTAAAAACGACTAATATTTTCGCTGAGAATAAGACCCCACACTATAAGGAAAAAGACTAGGGATATTAGAACGGCGGCAGACCCAACATCTTTTGCCCGTCCGGACAATTCATGGAATTCTAGGCCTATTCGATCGACTATTATCTCAAGTCCAGTATTGAGTAACTCTGTGGTCAACACGAATAGCAACGCACCAATCAATAAAACTAATTGCAGGTTAGATTCCGCCAGCCAAAAGGCTAACGGAATAAGTACAACGCAAGCGCCCACCTCACACCGGAAGGCCTCTTGGGTTTTAAATGCCGCTGCAAGGCCATGCAATGAATGAGTTATCGTTAGCACAACACGCCGATTGAGTAATCCCAAAATACCTTTTTCAGCCATTTTACATACTCCTAGCCGTCTAAATTTTGATTCATGTTTAATGCGGGAATCTCATCAAGTGGTATTCCTACAACGGAGGCAGGAACACCGACCACAGTTGCATGAGCTAGCATTGATTTAAGTACCAAGCTGCCAGCACCAATCTTGGTGCCCTCACCGATATTAATATCACCAATAAGTTTTGCACCGGCCGAAATCATCACTCCATCGCCAATGGTAGGATGGCGTTTACCACCACTATTGCCATTTCCACCCAGTGTTACAGAATGTAAGACTGACACATTATTTCCGATTATCGCGGTTTCACCAATAACCAATCCAGTGGCATGATCAAGCATTATGCCTGAGCCAAGTTTTGCTCCTGGATGAATATCAACATGAAAAACTTCTGCCATTCTACTTTGCAGAAAAAATGCAACTTCACACCGACCATTTTCCCAGAACCAGCTGGCTACACGCTGCAACTGGAGGGCCTGAAAGCCCTTGTAATATAGCAGCGGCGTAAGATATTTGTCACAGGCTGCATCACGCTCAAAGCTGGCTGACAAATCTAAGTATGCGTTAGTTGCAATCTGGCTATCCGCCTCAAGTGCTTCAACTATGATTTTACTTAGACTGGCGCTAGTCCAATTAGAATCAACCAGCTGGCCAGCCAAGATATGTCCCAGTGCCTCTGAAAAACTTGAGTGGTCAAGGATAGATCTTTGTAAAAATGCTGATATTGCCGGTTCGGACTCAACCAGTTGATTAGCCTCATCTCTAATATGTTGCCAAACAAACTCTTCTCTAACCATTGATAAAAACACCTTCAGGAATTGAGTTACAACTTAACAAAGCGCTCCATGATTTCATCAATATGCGCAATGACAGTATCAAGGTACATTAGTTTTTCATCATGGAGTAACTGCTGAATGATGATGGAGGCGCTAAGCTGCTCAGCATAACCATCAGCAATCGGCCGATAACTTAAATGCCAAGGCTCAGGAGCCACTCCTCCACGATCAACTGCATAGGGTCGATAAAATCCATAGAAATCTTTTTTGCTGCTCGACAGCATGCTATTTAACCATCCATGCATCGGTGCGAAAACGCCAGTACCTTTACACTCCTCAGGCACTAGCTGAATTTGATAATCGGCAATCATCGCTCCAGCATCATAGATATCAAAATCTGTCCCCCAGTGATGGCGCGATGCTCCAGGCAAAGCCGACCAACGCAATACCGCTTGAATTTTCTGCCAATCGTCAAGTTGGCTTAGGTCAATGGGGTTACTAAACTGATCGAGGACCGGCCGCAGCCCGGCTAACTTGTCATTCCAAATAACCCGCTGGCGATCAAATGATCGATAGGCGCTACAGATACAAAGATCAAAGCCCTCAATAGCTGCAGCAGCCTTTAACGCCATGAAAGGCTCCAATACTTTCTGGTGGATCTGCATATTCAAAGACGGCGTTTGGTCGTCTTTCGATTTATCTGAAATCAAGTTAACCAAATGTCGGTTACCTGTTCCGGTCAGAATGTCCGTGCCAATAACTTTGTTTGCCGGCATAGTGTTGTCAGGCCTTTGCATGTAACTGCCAAAACTAGAGTTTATACCCCGCTGGCAAATAAAAGTAAATAATCGTTTAAAATCAGATTGTTAATTGGTCCCTAACAACCGTAATTTTAGGTGGAGTCAGCACTTTAATCGCCCGATGTAAACTAATTCCCTCAGTATCTATCTTGGTTCGCCACGCTATAACCTCGACTCCTTTAGCGACCGCCAATGCCATGGTTTTGGCGTACTCAGGGTCAATATCGGCGGCAACTTCAACTCGTTCGGCAGCACTTAACTGTACACAAAATAACAATACTGCACGGTTTCCTAAACTGACCATCTCGATTAATTCACGCAAATGCTTGGTGCCGCGCGTAGTCACTGAGTCGGGAAACATGGCAAGACCATCGCCCATATCAAGCGTGACATTTTTTACTTCGACATAACAGTCTGGTAGCTGACCAACTGACGTTTTGAGCAAAAAATCAATCCGGCTTTTTTCAGACCCATAGCGGACTTCTGGCGTAACTAAATCATAGGCCTCTAATGAGGGAATTTGATTTTTGGCCAAAGCAGCCGCGACTAAACCATTGGTTCTGATGGTATTGATTCCAGCCAACTGGCCATAACTGGTTGTGACAATTTCTAGGGTCCCGGGCAATTTACGCTTGGGATTATCTGATAACGAATACCAACAACTAGATGTCTTCACCTGACAATTTTTCATTGACCCAGTGTTCGGACAATGGACAGTTATCAGATTACCTTGGCCATCAATAATATCCGCGAAAAAGCGCTTATAGCGCCTCACAAATGTCGCCGGAAATAACTGAGGAGAATTTAACATCAGACGCGGAACCCTTAAAATTAAACAGCAATGTAACTTGGCGGTATTAAAAAAACGCTCGCTGCAGTGCAGTATTGTAACAATGGTCTACTATTATCACAGCTCTTAGGTGTACTATTTTTTACATAGATTCTGAAAATTCGTAATTTTTACTTGCTTAATTGTTAAAATATCTCTATAAACTCTCGTCGTTTTTTCGGCGATACACCAACAGCGGAATGTATTCATGACCACAGCAAAAGCAAAAGCAAAACCAGCAGCGAAGAAAGGGAAAGTAGCTCCTAAAAGCTCAGTCACACTTCATGGGTTGAGTCCCTACGTGGAAAAAAAGAATGAAGAGTACATGAATGAAAATCAGCGCGAGCATTTTAAGCAGATTTTAAAAGCATGGCGCCATGAGCTGATGGAAGAGGTTGACCGAACCGTTACCCACATGAAAGATGAAGCGGCTAATTTCCCCGATCCCGCTGATCGTGCCACTCAAGAGGAAGAATTTAGTTTAGAGCTGCGTACTCGTGATCGTGAACGCAAGCTCATTAAGAAAATTGATAAAACACTGATTCGTGTCGAAGAAGATGACTATGGCTTCTGTGACCAATGTGGTATTGAAATTGGCATCCGAAGATTGGAAGCACGGCCGACGGCAGATCTTTGTGTCGACTGTAAGACCTTAGATGAAATCAAGGAAAAGCAGCTTACTGGGGGTTGATACTAGTCTGATTCTTAGCTGGTTTCAGCTTGAGCGCGAAACTCATTGGCACTAGGCATGGTACAAGAAAATTTCATTGGCCGATTTGCGCCCTCGCCTTCAGGACCTCTCCATTTTGGCTCATTAGTATGCGCCCTTGCCAGCTACCTCGACGTAAAAATTCATGGCGGACAGTGGCTGGTGCGTATAGAGGATCTAGATCCCCCTCGTGAAATCAGCGGCGCAAGTCAACACATCCTAAATCAACTTGAAGCCCATGGTTTATGTTGGGATGGCCAGGTTCTTTACCAAAGTCATCGTCTGCAAGCCTATGCTGAAGCACTAACCTTTTTAACGGATAAGCATTTGGCGTACCACTGTCAATGCAATCGCAAGCGTATATCTGAATTAAATGGTGTCTATGATAACCGCTGTCGTACACGAGGGTTGGATGCACAAAACCACGCAACACGGCTAGCGCTGCATGACCACATTGGCGTCGTGACTTTTGAAGACCAAATTATGGGTCACATTAGCCAAAACATATGTTCAGCAGTAGGTGACTTTATCATTCAACGGCGTGATAAATTATTTTCATACCAACTTGCCGTTACCGTGGATGATGCATTTCAGGGAGTTACACGAGTGGTGCGAGGTACTGACCTACTCGATTCAACTCCTCGCCAGATCTATATGCAGCAATGTCTTGGATACAAACAACCATCTTACGCTCATGTTCCAATCGCTGTAACCAAAGACGGGCAAAAATTGAGTAAACAAAATTTGGCTGCCGGCTTACCGCCAGGTAATGAGTCTCTTAATCTATGGGTCGCGCTGGACTGGCTAAAGCAGTCTCCTCCAAACTATTTAAGGGTTCTTGCGCCTGCTGAGATAATATCTTGGGCCACTGAAAACTGGGATCAAAGCAAATTGCCCGCCACGTTAGAAGTACCTGCACCCAATGGATTTTAAAATTCATCGAGGGGCTTTGTTTGCTTTGCAGAGCAACCTTCAATACCATCAAAGATCGACTCGGTGTAACCATTTAAAAAAACGGCGTCTATGTTTAATTATCGATTAGTTGCAACACTACTACTGCTATGTATTGTCGTTTTCCCTCTCGCCATTCAATGGGCGCTGGAGCCCTCTGGACATTGGTTCAGACTCTTTTTAGTCTGGGGATTATTGGTTTTTTCTACTTTTATTTTACAGCGTGAGCGAACTAAACAATGAACAACCAGATCGTGCTGTTTACCCCTCTGATCATTGTCATCGCCTGCCTCATAACGCGAAAGATCAATGCGAGGACTGATCCGCAAAGCCAAAGTTTTACTTTAGCGTTGGCTCTTTTCGCGAGCACTGGCGTACTCCTAGCGACGAGCTCTATCGAAATGGCTGGACGCTACGGATACAGCATGATTTTAGCATTGTTTGGCTTCTCTTTAGTGTTTGTCATCGCACCCCTTGTACTGTTCCCGATTCGTCGACTCAGCAGCATAGTTAGGCTAGCCACGTCAGTAGATTTCCTGATATTTCGCTATCGCGGAAAAAGCGTCGCTGTCATCAGCTGTTTGGCAACCACGCTCGCCATTATCCCACTAATTGTTGCCCAGATACTGGCGACAGAATCTTTAGTCAACAGCATTTTTAATGTCGACATCACACTAATCACCTGCTCGCTTTTGTTAGTTGTGATTGGATTAACAGTGAGACAATCCATTAAAATAGGCGGTGTACAGCAACTTAGATGGATAATGGCTGCAGCAGGCATTCTGCTTATCTTGGCATTGAGTCTATCAACATGGATTGCTGTAAATGCAGAATTTGGCAGCATTACTAAGATGAATTTGTGGGTAATGGACAGTGGCCAGCAAACAATCATAAAACGTTTTGATTCATCTTATAGTCTATTCATCATTTTCCTGGCTGCTGGCGTTTCTTTTCCAGCGAACTTCAATATGCTTGTCTCTGAAGCTATTACAGATCGCCAAGCCAGCACAATGTCGTGGGCATACCCTTTNTTGATGCTGTTGGCCTGCATACCTATTTTCCCCTTATTGTGGAGCGGCCTATCGCTGCAAACTAGCTCTACCTTTCAGGAATACCTTTTCGCTTTACCCCTAGAGCTAGAACAGCCAATCATCGCTAGCTTGGGTGCCGCCAGTGTCATTCTGATGGCTCTAGCGCTTTGTTGCAGCCTTATAATGTTTGCTACNAGGATGATTCTTAATAGTGTTGTATTGCCTGACAAGAAGCTCTCTGAGCCCAAAAATTTGGCCCAATGGATTGATCGTCGCTACTTTACGATTGCAATCGGACTGATGATGTTTTGTATTTTGCTAAGTTTTATTGCTAAAAGTCGAAGCATCACCGATCTATATCTCGTTGGGTTTGCTGGATTGGCTCAGCTTATGCCGGGAATGATAGCCGCCATTTACTTGCCCAAGGCCAGTAGACGAGGATTTATCGCAGGTCTCTGTGGTGGTATGTCTGTATGGATGATCACACTGGCACTACCACTAATATTTGGTGATTGGTATTGGCAGGTGCCACTTATTGAAAAGCCACTGCTATTCGGTATGCAGGCTTGGGAGGTCTGGGCAATAGAAGCCTTGATACTCAATATCACCCTCTGCACCTTATTTTCTATTTTTAATAAAATGGATGACCAACAAAAAGTCTTTGCCTCCATATGTATGGCTGACAATGTCTACATACCTGTGCGCGTGGAGATAAACCAAAAAAATATTGCCGAAATGAACCAGCAACTATTTTTAGTGCTAGGCAAGGAGGCCGATAACGAGATTCAATCAGCACTAACTAGCCTGAGTTTTGATAGCACCGAAACAAGGCCAGGGGCTCTCCGCCAAATTCGGGATGCTATTAACGCTTCTTTAAATCTGCGTTTTGGTGTCCTTGCGGCAGATAAGATAATGAGCCAAGCACTGCCGCTGCCTGCCCCCTCAGGTACACGACAAGAAGATATTTTTCTCCTCGAATCTGTACTAGCCGTGCACGGGGATCAGTTGACCGGTATCGCTAGCGAACTCAATAAGCTTCGAGTACACCATAGTGAAATACTCGATAAATTGCCGATTGGTATTATTGCACTTGATCAAAACGGAGAAATTCTAAAGTGGAATGCGGCCATCTCAAACTATACCTGTATAGATTCGGTTACCGCCTCAGGAAGTTCCTTACGAGATCTTCCCGACCCCTGGAGAACTGAGCTAACTGCCTTTATCGTCAGTGGTGATGTTAGCAAAGATAATGTGCGATTGGATCTCAATGGCAGCATTCGCTGGTTCAACCTTCAAAAGTCGACACAATTATCGATGGAAGACATCAATGATAATATCATTCTGCTGATAGAAGAAAAAACTCAATCTGTGGTGCTAATCCAAAAAGCAATCGACAATGAGCGGCTTGCATCTATGGGACGGCTCGCTGCTGGAGTTGCCCATGAGATAGGCAATCCAGTCACTGGAATAGCCTGTATTGCACAAAATTTAGAACATGAGACACAGCCTGATCAAATCAGTGCATCTGCTCAGCATATCCTTTCTCAAACAGATCGCATTAATCGAATCGTTGAGTCACTGATTGGTTTTTCACGTGGCGATAAGTCCTCTGGCCATCATTTTACGAGGGTCAATTTGCACAAAGCGTGTCAAGAAGCCATACAACTTTTAACGCTTGCCGATAATGAATCAACGCTGACCTTTAGCTGTCATATAGCGACTGAATTAGACATTTTGGGTGACTACCACCAACTTATCCAAGTCTTTCTAAACTTACTCAGCAATAGCCGAGATGCATCTCCACCTCACAGCGAAGTCACCATATTGGCAAATTCAAGCGGTGACAAAATAAAGGTAACTATTAATGACTCGGGTACTGGCATTGCGGAAGATCTGCAGTCACAGTTATTTGAGCCCTTTGTTACATCCAAAGATCAAGGAAAAGGAACTGGACTAGGCCTATGGGTTGTCTTCAATTTGGCCAAGGGCCTGGGTGCCGATATTGCAATTTCAAGCCCTGCACAAAATAGCGACTGCGGAACCACCGTTGCCCTAACCTTTGATAAACTCAAGGAGTAGAATGTGGAGCCTTGGCAATAAACTGCTTAAAATACAGAAATACAGAAATACAGAAATACAGAAATACAGAAATATAGAAATANACCNAAATTGTTTGAGTTTATCAAG
>JGI24540J26637_10000075_pt1 | contig 32422 bp, 19 predicted proteins | sample NorSeaMetagenome_FD_26637 | JGI IMG/M metagenome (IMG submission 26637)
TTGTTGAAGCAAATGATCCAGTTTTTGAATATGGAATTTGTCTTGATTCTTTTATTGTTCACAGAGGTGTTGTTAATTCAGGACAGACTCTTGGTGAAATTTTTTATTTACACCATATAGATCACCCTGTAATTAATAAAATTGTTCAAAAGTCAAAAAATATTTTTGATTTTAGAAAAGCTGCCCCAGATAATAAGTATACTGTACTGTGCTCTAAAGATTCTAATGAAATAGCTCAATATTTAATTTATGAAGAAAGTGTATCTTCATATATAGTCTTTGATATAACAAAAAATATTGATGTTTACAGAGGCGAGAAAGAAATCACTATTAAAAAAAGAGTTGCATATGGTACCATATCATCTTCTTTATGGCTTACTATGGATGAGCTTAACTTAAGCCCTAGATTAGTAAATGAAATATCAACAATTTACGCATGGACAATTGATTTTTTTAAAGTACAAAAAGGTGATTCCTTTAGAGTCTATTATGAAGATAAATATGTTGAGGGAGATTATATAGGTATAGGAGATATCCTAGCTGCTGAATTTACGCATAAGGGAAATAATTTTTATTCTTTTTATTTTAAAAAAAACACAAACTATGGTGATTATTTTGATGAAGATGGAAATACTTTAAGAAAAGCATTTTTAATGGCACCTGTTGACTATAAAAGAATTTCTTCAAGATATAGTCGTAAAAGAAAGCACCCCGTAACTGGTCAGTGGAAAGGTCATTTTGGTACAGATTACGCTGCCGCAACTGGCACTCCTATTTGGTCTACAGCTAATGGAACGGTTACTAAGGCAAGTTTCACCAAGAATAATGGGAATTATGTTAAAATTAAGCATAATAATAAATACACTACCCAGTATTTACATATGTCAAGAATAAAGCCAGGCATTAGAAAGGGTAAATTTGTTAAACAAGGAGAAATTATTGGCTATGTGGGCAGTACTGGTCTAGCCACTGGACCACATGTCTGCTACAGGTTTTGGAAAAATGGAAAACAGGTTGATCCTTACAGGCAAAAACTTCCTCCCGGAGATCCAATCACAGATGAGAATAGAAAAGATTTTATGCTTACTAAGGATAGTCTATATAAAATTTTAATGACGGATAATTATTAGTTTCTATATGCTAAAAAAATATAGCATAAAATTTAGTTTTTACTTTTTGAGTTTTATTCTTTGCTGTACATTTTCTTATGGACAGGCAAGATTTATAGAAAATATTGGGCAATTACCAAAAAATGTTTTTGCTAAGTCAAATGTTGACGGTGGGGTCTTATTTATTGAAAAAGCAAAGTTAACTTTTGCTTTTTTTGATCAAAAAAAAATTACCGAAATCCATTCAAATAAAAATAGTGATAATGTAATCAATACTCATGCGTATTCAATGGAGTTTTTAAATTCTAGTCCTTCCGCTAGAGTATCTCTTTTACAGAAGAATAATTATTATGAGAATTATTATGTTGGAGATAAATATTTAGAAAATGCTCATTTTTTTAGTAAAGTTTTTCAAAAAGGCATTTATAATAATATTGATTTAATTCTATATTCAAGAAATAATCAATTAAAATATGATATTATTATACAGCCTCAAGCTGATTACGAAAAGATTAAAATTAAGTATAAAGGACATGAAAACATTCGATTAAGTAATGGTAATTTAATTATTCAAAATTCATTCAACTCTATTACTGAGTTAGCCCCATATGCATATCAAGTTTTTAACAGCGACACTGTTGAAGTTAAATGTAATTATGTCTTAAAAAATAATCATGTTTCCTTTGCTTTTCCCAATGGTTATGTAGGTTCTGAAAAAATTATTATAGATCCTACTATTATTTTTTCAACTTACTCAGGATCTAATTCTAATAACTTTGGGTTTTCAGCAACATATGATAATTTAGGTTGTCTTTATTCTGCAGGAATTTCTTTTGGTATTGGTTATCCAACAACTTTGGGTGCCTATCAGGTGAGTTTTGATGGTGGAGCTGTAGATGTTTCAATAACTAAATATGATTCCAGTGGGACATATCGAATTTACTCCACATATCTGGGAGGTAATCAAAGTGAATTCCCACACAGTTTAGTTGTTAACTCTAATAAAGAATTATTTATTTTAGGAACTACAGGTTCTGATAATTTCCCCACAACAAGTCAATCCTTTAGTAGTTTTTTTTCTGGAGGAGATCCCTTTTTCCCCTCAGGATTATCAGCCACATTTCCTAATGGTTCTGATATTTTTGTTTCCAAGTTAAGTAGTGATGGAGGTCAGCTTCTATCTTCAACTTATATTGGCGGCTCAAAGAATGATGGCTTAAACTTATCTTCTTCCTTAAAGTATAATTATGCAGATGAATTTAGAGGCGAGATTGATATAGATTTACAAGGCAATATTTATATTGCTACTTCTACAAGTTCACCTGATTTCCCTGTTACAAATAATGTCTTTCAAGGCTCATTATCTTCAGCTCAAGATGGTTGTATTATTAAAATGGATAATAATTTGCAAACTATTATTTGGAGTTCTTTTCTAGGAGGAGATAAAGATGATGGTATATACTCTTTAGCTTTAGACTCTAAGGATAATTTGTACGTTTCTGGGGGTACTTGCTCAAACAATTTTTTTTCTAATATTAATGCTTTTAAACCTTTTCTTACTGACACAATAAATCCTGATGCCTTTATTGTTAGTATTTCATCTGATGGAAAAAAAGTTTTAAATGGAACATATTTTGGTTCTATTTTTTATGACCAATCTTATTTTATTGAAATATCTAATAATGATAAAATTTATATTACAGGACAAACAAAATCTATTTCAGACTCTTTAGTTTTTAATTCAATATATTTTAACAATTCTGGTGGACAATTTATTGCGGTTTTTGATACATCATTATCAACTCTTCTTATGTCAACTGTTTTTGGTTCAGGAAAAGGAACTCCAGATATATCTCCTTCAGCCTTTCTGATTGATAAGTGTAATAATATTTATTTATCTGGATGGGGGTCATCTCTAGGAGGTCCTTTATCTACCTTAAATTTAGATGTTACTAATAATGCATTTCAAAGTCAAACAGATGGNAATGATTTTTATTTATGTGTGTTTAACGAAGACTTGGATAGTTTAATTTATGGTACTTTTTTTGGCGGAGGAGTAAGTAGTGAACATGTGGACGGTGGTACAAGTAGATTTGATGAACACGGCGTTGTCTATCAGGCTGTCTGTGCTGGTTGCAACAACAATAACGACTTTCCTATTTACCCAAATCCTGGTGCTGTTTCTTCCACCAATAATAGTGGTTTATGTAATAATGGTGTTTTCAAGTTTGATTTTGATCAAAACATTATAATTGCTGATTTTATAGCGCCAACACTTTCCTGTGACTTAAATATTAACTTCATTAATTCAACACAAAATATTGGATCAACATCATTTTTATGGGATTTTGGTGACGGAACAAATTCAACATCTGTTAATCCATCTCATTCCTTTTTGAATTATGGCCAGCATATCATTACTTTAATCGCATATGCTAATGATGCATGCAATTTTGCAGATACAATTTCATATAATATATTTATATTATCTAACAGTTCTAGTAGTTTACCAAATTTGAATAAATGTTATAATACTAATATTCAAATTGGTATTCCGCCATCTAACGACTCAACCATAACTTATCAATGGCAACCTTCAAGTGGTCTTAGTGCAACTGATATTCCCAATCCTATTTCTAGTATTACTAATAATATCACATATAGCTTGATAATTTCTAGCTCAAATTGTATTGATACACTATTTCAAGAAATTATTATTGATCAAGTAAATTTTAGTTTGTTTGAGGACACTTCATATTGCCAAGATTCTATTGTTTTATTAGAATACATAGACTCTCTCGTAAGCTATGTTTTGTGGTCTAACAGTAGTCTTTTTGAAGACACTCTCTCTACCTCTTTAATTTATAGCGCAACATCTCCTGGAACATATTTTTTTAAAACTGAAAAAAATGGATGTATTTCTATTGATAGTATAAATATTCTTTCTGATGACATAGGGATTAGTTTTCTTTCTGATGCCTATTATTGTTTAAATGATACAATAACTATTGATGTCACTAATTTGGTTTTAAATAGTCCTATTATTTCATATGTATGGCTTTCAGATAGTATTTTATCATTTAGCCAGGATTCATCTTCAGTGCAAGTATTAGCTAGCCTACAGCCTTCTTCTTGGTTTTGCGTAGAGGTTATAAATTCTAATGGATGCATACTGAAAGACTCAGTTGAAATTTCTGGAGTTAATACTTCAATACTATATTCAATAATTGCTCCAGATACTAATGTTTTTCTTGGACAGACTTCATGTCTAATGATTGAAACTCAAGACTCTATTTTATGGTTTGATGGAACGATCAATTCTCAAAATTGTATCTCTCCAATTGAATCTAGTTGGTTTAGTTTTCAAGTTTATAACAACTCTTGTATTGTTAAAGATTCAATATATATTCAGGTAAGGTCTATTTCTTGTAATGAAGATAGTCTGATTATTCCAACTGCTTTTACCCCAAATAATGACGGTTTTAATGATTACTATTATTTATTAAATCAGGGTATAGATATATTAGATTTTAATCTACAAATATTTAATCGATTGGGTCAACTTGTTTTTCAAGCTGATGATATTAATGAAAAATGGAATGGTTTTTATGATGGTAAATTATTATACCCCCAAGTTTTCGATTATTTTTTAGAAATTACCTGTGCTGGCGAAATTAATATATTTAAGAAAGGAAATATTACACTAATAAAGTGAAAAATTTAATTTTCATAATTGGAGTTTTTATATCATTTTGTTCGAATGCTCAAGACATTCATTTTTCACAGATCTATCATTCTAAATCTTTTATTAATCCAGCTTCTATAGGAAATCAATCTGAAAAATATAAATTTTCTTTTCATAGCAGGTCGCAATGGAGTTCAGTGTCTACTCCTTTTAGATCTAATTATTTTTCTATTAATATTAAAAACTTTTTAAAAGATAATAATTTCAGTTTTGATATTATTAATGATTTATCTGGAGATTCTAATTTTAAGACAATAGGTTTTGGTAGTGGTATTTCTAGAGTAATGCTTAGTGATAAAAAAAATTCTCTATTGCTAGGTTTAAGGCTTTATATTAAAGAACGAAGTTTTAACTCAGATAATTTAGTTCTTTTAGACTTTGAGAGTTTTCTCAATTACAGCACTGTATATGCAGACCTTTCATGTGGCATGCTCTATAATCGCTTTATAAGTTCAACCTCCAGTCTTTCACTCAGTGGCTCTATTGATCATATTAATAGGCCTAATATCTCTTTTTTTGAGAGCCAAAAAATAAAATCTAGCTTTAGAAAAACAATTTCTTTATCTTATAACCATAGCCCCAACACAAGATTAGAGTTTATTCCTTCCTTTTTCTTTTCTCAAATTTTATCTACTCATGAAATCTTATATGGTATAAATTCTATTTATAATTTTGAGTCTAATGATAACTCTATTACTAAAATTAATACTGGCTTTTTTATTAGAGATAAAGATGCTTTTATAATAATATTAGGAGCAGATTTTAATCAATATTCATGCAATATTTCTTATGATATTAACACCTCCTCCTTAGCCGTGGCTAGCAATAATTATGGAGCATTTGAGATTTCTTTTCATTATAAAATCAATAGTAGAAAAAAAACTTTAAATAAAAATAAACAAGTATGTCCAAGCTATATATAATTTTTTTCTTTTTTCTTTTGACTAATCTTAACAGCTTTGGCCAAACAAATATTACTTTTCTAAATGGTGCTGTTAATAATTGCAATTCTCAGCTAAATTTTATTCTTATTAATGATACCACTGCTATATACACTGATGTTTATAAAGAAAAACAAAAGTTTAGATCCAAAACATATTATTCTATTAAGAAAACAAATAATTGGCTTAAAGGTATCGAGTATTTAAGTTCTTCTGATAATTCTAATATTTCTAACATTTCATTAGATCTTCAACAAAGTTTCATTTTTTATACTAAATGTTTTGAAGATTTTAGTAGCTGTGATATTTATTTTACTCTAGATAATAAAGAATTTAGTCTTTCTCAGCTTAATTCAGAGGCATTTAGTGGTGATCATAACACACAACCATTCTTTTATAAATTTAAAGAAAATCGCGTATTGTATTTTGTCTCTGATCGTAATGGGGGGTATGGAGGGCTTGATGTTTGGTTTTCTATTATTGATTCTGCTGGTAATTTTAGCTTTCCAATAAATGCAGGTCCAAAAATTAATACAATAGCGGATGAAATAACTCCTTTTTACTTACCACTTTCTAATACTCTATATTTTAGTTCTTCTAATAAAGATACAGGACTCGGTGGTTTTGATGTTTATTCTTCTATAGGCTCTTTAAACAGATGGGAAACATCGATAAACATGAGCTCAATTAATTCGGAATACGATGAAATGTATTTTTCATTATTTAATGATAAAAATGCCTTTTTTTCTTCTAATAGAATTACCGATTCATCATCATTTTGCTGTAATAATATCTACTCTGTTGAATTTGAAAATGAAATTATTGATATCCAAGATACAATTCAAGACTTATCTGATAATGCAGGATTTGTTCCGTTTGAAATTTACTTTGATAATAATTCTCCAAACCCCAGATTTTTCGATTCCAATGATGACTTGATCTTTTCATACAAGAAGTTTTATGTTGATTATTTCAAAAATCGAGAATCATATTATTACAATCAAAATGATTCAATTATAGATTTTTTCTTTGAATCAACTCTCAAGAAAGGCTATAAAGGATTAATTTCTATGCTTGAAAATACTTTGTTTGATTTATCTAAAGGTTTTATCGTAGAACTTACTATTCAGGGTTATGCAAGTCCTTTAGCTTCTGATAGCTATAATAGGAAACTTTCTTCTTTAAGAATTAAATCAATTCTTAATTTTATAAATGAGTATTCAGACTTAAGTTTAAGTAAGTATATCTCAGACTCTAAATTAATAATTAATGAACTACCTCTTGGTGAATCAGAAAGTTTCTTAAGTGTTAGTGACGATCCTGAAGATATAAAAAAATCAATTTTAAGTATTGAAGCAATTTTATCTAGAAAAGTCACTATTTTAAATATGAAATCTTACAAATAAAAAATTGTAAATAACATTGTGCAAATACCCATAATAAATCCTGCATAAATCTGCTGTGGACTATGGGCATTCTCTTTCAGTCTGGAATAACCGAGAACTCCTGACAGAAGTATAGATGTTATTATTAGGTCTTGAAACCCCCCATATAGTAAGCCTAACGATATAAAAGTTCCACATGCACCGCTAATTCCAATCATGTGCAAACTGATTTTCCATTTTTTACTTACGATCATTGCTAAACTCATGATAAAAATTGACCCTAAATATATCCGCTTAAGGATTGGGGAATAAAAAAGCATATCCTTTAACAGAAAAAAACCTATAACAAACCAAATAATAGTACAGCAAAGCACAAGTAATCTTTCAGACAAAAGTTCAAGTTCAAGTGTTTTAACTTTTTTAAGAAGAATAAAAAAGAAGATATTTATTAGAGGGAAAAAAATTGTAAACAAAAATGCAATTAAAAAAATTATCTTAATCTGATAATTTAAAATTAAGATATTTGGCAATTTGAGAATACTAATATATAGCGTTAAAAAGGGAATAAAAATCGGATGTAGAATTATTGAAAAAAATCTTGATAGTTTCATAATATCTTTTTCCTTAATCTCGCGGTAGGTATGGAGAGGGATTCTCGATATTTTGAAACAGTTCTTCTGGCTATCGAATATCCATTTTTCTCTAACAATTCACATAATAATTCATCAATATATGGATTCGTTTTATCTTCAGAATTAATAATTTCTTCTAATGTAATTTTTATCTCTTTAGTAGAGATTTTTTCTCCACTTTCTTTTGTGAAAGCTTCAGAAAAAAGTTCTTTTAATAGAAAGACGCCAAATGTGGTCTCGACGTACTTACTATTTGTAACCCTTGAAACCGTAGATATATCAACATTAATTAAGCCAGCTATATCTGCTAATTTCATTGGCTTTAATTTTTTTTCATCTCCCGAAACAAAATATTTTTCCTGAATTTTAGCTATGTTTTTCATAACACCTAATAATGTTATTTCTCTTTGTTTTATTGCTTCTTTAAACCATTGCGCCTTTTCTATTTTTTGTTTTAAGAATTTTTTAGTTTCTTGGTCTTTAGTTTCATTATATAAATTCTTATAAAAAGAATTTACTCCTAATTTTTTGCGATAATTATTATTTACAGTAACCACTAAATCATCATTCTTTTCATACACAAAGAAGTCAGGGATTACAAAGTTTGTTTCGGTATTGTTTTTGCTAAATCCACTACTTGGATATGGCCTAAGTTTTTCTATCTCATCATAAACAAGCTTTAAAGTTTCATCACTAATCTTGTTTTCTTTTTTAATTTTTTCAAAATTATTCTTCTTTAACTCATCAAAATTATTTTCGATAATTTCAATAATAAGATTTTTATTTTTAGCATCTCCTTTTTTTATTTGAACAATCAGACTTTCCTTAATAGATTTAGATCCAATTCCAGTAGGTTCAAGGCTTTTAATAATCTTTATGGCACTTACAATTTCATCTTCTCTGACTTTTCTTTCGTTTATAATAAAAAAGTCATCTTTGATTGCTTGAATATTTCTTTTTATAAGACCATCTTCATCTATACTATCTATTGTGAATTCAATTACTTCTTTTTGAGATTCTGTAATGTTTAATCCTAATATTTGATCTTTTAAAAAGGTGTAAATTGTTTTATTATTTTCTGAAGAAATATTTTTAAGATAGTCATTATGAGGCTCTTTGTCTTTATACAAGGCTCGTTGCTCATAATTTTCTTCATTATCTAATTCTTCTTCAAGGGCTGGGTTCTCTTCTAGCTCTTCTTCTATTTTCTTGTCAATTAAGACAATAGGGGTTTGTAATAAATTTAATAATTGAATTTGCCGAGGGCTAAGCTGAGCTTTAAGTTTTAAATTCTGCTTAAGTTCTTGCATTTTTAAAAATCAGCATTTTGTGGTGTTCTTGGAAAAGGTATTACATCTCTGATATTTTTCATGCCTGTTACATACATTATTAGTCTTTCAAACCCAAGCCCAAAACCACTATGCACACAACTTCCAAATTTCCTTGTTTCCAGATACCACCAAAGCTCTTTTTGATCTACATCCATTTCTTTCATTCTTTTAGTCAGATAATCATACCGCTCCTCTCTTTGTGAGCCTCCTACAATTTCTCCTATCTGCGGAAATAAGATGTCCATCGCTCGAACAGTCTTATTGTCTTCATTCATTCTCATGTAGAATGCTTTTATTTCTTTTGGATAATCAGTTATAATAACTGGTTTTTTGAATTTTTTCTCAACTAAATATCTTTCATGCTCTGATTGTAAGTCAGCTCCAAATCCATCAATAAGATATTCAAATTTCTTTTTCTTATTAGGTTTACTATTTTTTAGTATTTCGATAGCTTCAGTGTATGTTAATCGCTCAAAGTTATTCTCTGTTATAAATTTAAGTCTCTCTATTAAGCCCATTTCAGATCTCTCCTCTTTTTTCAATAGGCTTTCTTCTTTAGTAAATCGTTCATCTAAAAACTTAATATCGTCTTCACAATTTTCTAATGTATATTGTATGCAAAACTTTAAAAAATTTTCAGCAACATCCATGTTTTCTGATAAATCTGCAAACGCTATTTCTGGTTCAATCATCCAAAACTCTGAAAGATGTCTTGATGTATTAGATTTTTCAGCTCTGAATGTTGGCCCAAATGTGTACACTTTTCCCAGACCAAGAGCAGCAAGTTCAGCCTCTAATTGTCCTGAGACTGTTAGGTTTGTCTGTTTTCCAAAAAAGTCTCTTGAATAATCTATTTCTTTTTCGTCATCTAGTGGTAAATCTTTTAGGTTTAGTGCACTAACTTTAAACATTTCTCCTGCCCCTTCTGCATCAGCTCCGGTTATTATTGGAGTATGGATATTAAAATAACCTCTATCATTAAAGAATTTATGTACTGCAAAAGTTAGCGTATGCCGAATTCTAAAAACAGCAGAAAATGTATTTGTTCTAAATCTTAGATGAGCTTTTTCTCTTAAGAATTCTAAACTATGTTTTTTAGGCTGTAATGGGTATTCTTCAGCAGATGATTCTCCTAATATTATTATTTCTGTAGCTAAAATTTCTAGGTTTTGACCAGATCCCTGTGAGCTTTGTAGTATTCCTTTTACTCGCAATGAGACACCTGTATTTATATTTTTTAAAATATTTTCTTTAAAATCTTTCGATTCAGCTACTACCTGAATATTTTTTATTGTAGACCCATCGTTCAAAGTAATAAATGCTACATTTTTACTCCCTCTCTTAGTGCGAACCCAACCATTTATGTTTAATTCCTTATTTAGTTGTGGATTGTCAATTATGTTTTTTATTGATTTTTCTAGCATAAAATATTTTCTTTAGCCTGTTTGAGACATAGATTCGCTACCAGCTAATTCTTTTACTGCCTTAATCACTGAGTTGATATCAATACCACAATCCTTATATAAATCATTTTGAGAGCCATGGTTAATAAAATTATCTGGAATACCTAATCTTTTTACTTTTGAGTTATAACCTTTATCGCTCATAAATTCAATAATAGCACTCCCAAATCCACCTTGCAAGCAGCCATCTTCAATAGTAATTACTTTATCAAATCTTTTAAAGATATCATTTAATACTTTTTCATCGAGAGGTTTTATAAATATCATATTCCAATGTGCTACACTGATACCCATTTTTTTAAATTGCTCTTGTGCTTCCATTACAAAATTACCAGGATTTCCTATAGATAGTATTGCAATTTCAGTACCATCATTTATCATTTCAGCTTCACCAATTTTTATTTCTTTCATCTGATTTTTCCAATCTATTGTAACTCCTTTCCCTCTAGGGTATCTGATTGCAAATGGTCCTGTATTTGTTTTTTGTGCTGTATACATTAGATCCCTTAAGTTGTGTTCATTCATTGGCGCTGAAACAATAAGGTTTGGTACACATCTTAAATATGCCATATCAAATACACCGTGATGAGTTGCTCCGTCAGCACCAACTAATCCACCTCGATCTAAGCAAAAAATTACATGTAGATTTTGAATTGCTACATCATGAATTACCTGATCATAAGCTCTTTGTAGAAATGTTGAGTAGATATTGCAAAAAGGAACTATCCCTTGCGTGGCTAAGCCAGCAGAGAAGGTCACCGCGTGTTGTTCTGCTATACCTACGTCATATGTCCTTTTAGGAAATTCTTTCATCATTTTATTAAGAGAGCTTCCGCTTAGCATTGCAGGAGTAACAGCTACAATTTTTTTATTTTTATTTGCTAACTCTATAATAGTGTCTCCAAAAACATCTTGATATTTAGGTGGGGAAGCTTTTTTTTGAATTTTTGCAAACTCACCAGTGTCTTTATTGAAAATTCCAGGGGCATGCCATTTTGTGGCATCTCCTTTTTCAGAAAATTCATATCCTTTTCCTTTTTCTGTTATGCAGTGTAATATCTTTGGGCCCGGGATTTCTTTTAAATCTCTTAGCACTCTTACTAAATGTTCAGTATTATGCCCGTCAATTGGTCCAAAATATCTGAAATTTAATGACTCAAAGTAATTACTTTCACCTAAGATCGTAGATTTAACAGCTCCTTCTATTTTTTTTGCAACTGTCTGTGCACTACTTCCAAACTTACTTATTTTACCAAGTATTTTCCAAATTTTATTTCGAGCTTTGTTATATGTTTTTGATGTAGAAATATCTGTTAAATATTCTTTCAGAGCTCCAACAGCTGGGTCAATTGACATGCAATTATCGTTTAAAATAACTATCAAGTTCGTATCTTCAACGCCTGCATGATTCAGTCCCTCAAATGCTAAGCCTGCAGTCATTGCTCCATCTCCAATTACAGCAATATGCTGTTGTTCGGGATCACTTGCTCCTAATGACATTCCTAGCGCTGCCGAGATAGAGGTTGACGAATGCCCAACACCAAATGTATCGTAAACGCTTTCACTTCTCTTGGGAAAACCGCTTAGACCTTTGTATGTTCTATTGGTATGAAAATTATCTTTTCTTCCTGTTAAAATCTTGTGACCATAAGCTTGGTGGCCAACATCCCAGACCAATTGATCTTTAGGTGTGTTAAACACATAGTGTATTGCAATAGTTAATTCAACTACTCCAAGGCTTGCGCCAAAGTGTCCGCCTTTTTCAGAAACAATTTCTATAATAAACTTCCTTAATTCAGCACTTAATTTACTAAGATCATTGATCTTAATTTTCCTTAAGTCTGATGGGGAGTTAATTTTTTTAAGGAATGTTCCTTGATTATATTTTTTGTTTTCTTCTAGCATTTCTTTTTCAAAGGTAAGACATCTTTAAATTCTATCATAAAAAAAGCATATTAATATTAATATAATATGCTACCGGAGATTCTATAAAGATTAAGTTCAGCTAATTTTGTCAAATACATACTCTGATTTAATTTATTTTGTGATTGCTCCAGTTCCATTTGAGCCTTCCTAAAATCATTATTACTCATTATCCCTTGCTTATATTGTTCTTTTGCTCGTGTAAAAAAATTTTCTGCAGATTTTTTATTTCTTTTTTCAAGATTACTAATATTTATGTTTGATATATATTGATCAAATGTTTGTTTAAGTTCTGAATAGATTTCTAATTCTATTTTCTCTAATAATAATTTATTTGATTCTATTTGAATTTTGGCATTTTTAAGCATTTTGCTTTTTGTGAAACCATCAAAAATATTCCAGTAAAAGTTAATTACTGCTCCCAAACCAATATCATTTTGATTGCTAATTAAGCTTGTATTACTCTTATTTAAATTATATCCGTAATTAGCCATCAAAGATATTTTAGGGAAATAGTTTGAGCTGACAATTTTTTTATCAGCTTCCATTACTTCTGTTATACATTTTTGCAATAGTATATTTTGATTATTAAGTTTTGCTTTTTCCTTTAGAGTTTCGAAATTTATAACCTTCTTGTTTAGGCTTATATTTTCTACTTTAAAATCTAAAAAGTTATTGCTATTTAGTAATTTTTTTAATGATTGTTTAGATTGATTTAATTCAAATTTTACATTTATATATTTAGTACTATCATTATTTAAATCTATTTCGGCACTCAGAAGATCTAACTTCGACGATGAACCATATTTATTTCTCTCAACTACTTTTTTATATCTTTCTAATGAGATATCTATTATTTTTTGGTTTATTTCTAGCTGTCTCTGTAAAAATGAAATATCATAATAATATTTAGCTGATTTTATTAGTATTTGCTCAATTTGAATTTGTAGTTCAATAGACTTAATATCATTTTCCTTGTTTAATTTTTTATAAGTATAGAAAGAAGATAGTCCATTAAAAAGATTATATTTTATTTCAATACCCGCATTTAAAGATGAAGATTCTGATTCTGTACTATTTACGCTTGGAAACTCATTTGTAGCAAAATCTATATTCGATTCCCCTTCATTTACTCCTGCACCTGCTATAATGTTTATGCTTGGAAATAGTTTTGCTTGTCCTAAACTAGATGAGTTTTTTGCTATTTCTCTTTCATTTTTTTTAATTTTAATATCAATATTTTTTTCTAGAGCTATTGTAAAAACCTCTTCTATTGTTAGTGTTGTCTGAGCGTATGAGACTAGACTTGTAAAAACNAAGAAAATTGTCATTATCTTCATTATNTTATTACATTTTTTCATAAATCATTTCTTTAATTGCTGGTTCTCTATCCTCACTATTAAGTTTTTCCCCGCTAAAAACCCATTCTTTGATAAACCGAATTTTATTTATAATTTTTAGCAAAGCCGGTAGGAATACAAGTGTTAAAAGAGTTGCCATAATTAATCCATAAGCTATTGCAATTGCCATTGGTATTAAAAATTGAGCCTGTAGTTGTTTCTCAAAAATTAAAGGTGCTAATCCTACAATTGTTGTGACTGATGTTAATAGTATTGGTCTAAACCTTGACATACCAGTTATGGTTAGTGCTTTATCAAATTTTTCACCTGACTTAAGGTTAGTGTTAAACTTGCTTATGAACACTAGCGAATCATTTACTAGAATCCCAATTAATGCTATCATTCCAAAATATGAAAACATAGAAAGCTGAAAATCATGAATAAAATGACCCCAGCCTACTCCAATAAAACCAAAGGGAATAAGAGTGAAAACTGCAAATGTTTGTAAAAAGCTTCTAAATGTAAATAATATTATTGTTAGCATTAATATTAGCACTATTGGCCCTGAAGTTTTTAAAGAATTACCTGTCTCTTCCTGTGATCTTATTTGACCCTCTATTGAATGATTTATTGAAGGGTAATTTGTTTTAATTTCAGTATTTATAAATTCTTCTATTGATGAAGTAATTGTAATTGGATTATCTGTTTTAGGGTTTAGTAGATCTGCATTTATTTGTATAGACCTTTTTCCATATAAGTGATCGATACTTACTAGTCCTCTTTTTATTGTAATCTCGGTCAGATCTTTAACTAAATAGTCTTTATTTAATAACTTAATCCGCATTTGCTCAAGATCTCTTATTGAATTTCTATCTTCTTTAGAGTATCTAATCCATACTTTCACTTCATCAGTTCCAATCTGAAGTTTCTGTGATTCTAGACCATAAAACCCTTTCCTAATTTCATTCATTATTTCATTTGTTGATAGCCCCATTTGAAATGCTTTATTCTTTAATTTAAGTTCAATTTCTTTAAGACCTTTTTGATCACTACTTTGAATGTTTTTCATTGTTCCAAGTTGATTCATTTGCTCTTTTAAAATTTCTATAGCATTATTGAGCTCATCACTATCTTCTGAATAAAGAGCAATACTTATTGCTTTTCCAAATGGTCCACTGACATCAAATGATAATGATTCTACGCTTGGAATTTCACCAACATTGTTTTTTAAGAAATTTGTTATTTCTGATGTTCCGATACTTCTTTCCTCAGATGGAAGTAATATTATATTTAAAGCAGCTTTTTCAGAGCCTTGGGCAGTTGGTTCTGCCCAATCATCACTTGCTTGCGTATTTCCAATAGTTTTTTCTATGGCTATAAATAAAGATTTACCCTCATTATATTTTTCGCTAATTTCTTTGTTTGTTTCAATTATTTTATCNTCGATATAATTAATCCACTTTACTGTTTTTTCTTCGCTTGTACCAGCTTCAAATTTTAAATTTATAATAATATTGTCTCCCTCAATATTTGGAAAAACTGTTGACTTAATTAAGCCTGCACTCATCGCGCTAATTGTGATTGCNAGTAAACACACTGATGATAATATAATTGTAAATGGATTTTTTAATGTAAAACTTAGNAATGGAGTATAGTAGCGTATTCTAATGTTTTCTAAAAAACTAGTTGATTTACTAATAATTTTTTTTATTATTTTATTTGGTTGTTTGCCTTTTAATGCCTTTGAATGCGCGATATGTGTCGGCAGTATAAAAGCACCCTCAATTAGTGAAAAGATTAAAGTTCCGATTACAACAAAACCCATCTCTGGGAAAAAGTCCCCAAGCATTCCATCCAGCATAAAGAAAAGTGAAAATGCAACAATTGTTGTAAGAATTGCTGAGAAAACAGCAGGAAGCACTTCTAATGTTCCATTAATAGCAGCGTTGTATGGATCCTCACCTTTTTCATATCTTTGATATATATTTTCGGCAATAACAATTCCATCATCTACTAATATTCCTATTACAATTATCATTCCAAATAATGATATTACATTTAATGTGATTCCATAAAAAGAAGCAAGAATAAACATTCCTGCAAATGATATTGGTATTGCAATTGCTACCCATCCAGCAAGGCTTGGATGAAGAAATAGGGTTAATATTATTAATACTAAAATAAAACCAATTATCCCATTCTTATTAAGAAGAGCAATTCTCTGCTCGATAATTATTGAACTATCCTGAATCACATCTGCTCTTATATCATTATTAATTAGATTAAAATTTTCAATATATGCTTTTGTCTTGCTTGCAACTATGCTAATGTCCTCGTTATTTGTATTAAACACATTTATCACTACCCCCTTTACATTGTTAAAGTATTTTCTGTTTGAAACATCCTGCCAAACTCTTTTGACATTGGCGATATCTTTTATTTTAATAATGCGATCATTTAATTTTTTGACAACAATTTCCCCAATTTCTTTATCTTGATATTTCTTATTGTTACTGCGGATTTTATAATTTTCTTTACTTGTTTTTATTGTTCCTCCGGTGATGTCTATATTTTCATTTTTAATTGAAAAAGCTATTTCATCAAAAGAAATATTAAATTTTTTCAAATCATTCTCTCTAACACTAATTTCTATTTCTTCGATTGGATATCCTGAAATTTTGACTTTAGATATCCCATCTAAAGCCTTAAGGTCATCTTCAATTTTTTCTGCGACTCCTTTTAATTGTCGTAAACTTACATTTCCATTTATTGCAAATGATATTGAGGGGTTTAGGTCTTCCATTAAAAAGATTGAAGGAGACTCCATTTGTTGTGGAAAAGAGCTTATTCTATCTACTGCATTTTTAACGTCCTGTAATACATATTGATTATTTGCATTATTCTCTATTTCAATTGTAACTCTACTTGTATTTTCAAGTGATTTGGATGTGATACGTTTTATACCTGTAATACCATCAAGATTATCTTCAATTTTTAAGGTAACCATTTGTTCAATTTCAAGTGGTGAAGCACCTGGGTATATTGCTTGAACAGAAATCATTTTTGCTGTTCTTTCTGGAAAAAATGTTTTCCTAAGATTAAACAAGCCCATAGAGCCAAATACAATTATAAGAAGCATAATAATATTTGCAGCTATTGGATATTTTATAAAATAGGTAATTAGTGCTTTCATTTTTTTGTATTTACTCTAACTGTCATCCCCGAAAATGATCCTTTTATTGGTTCTGCTAATAATTGGTCTCCATTTTTTAATCCTTTAACAATTACGTCTTCTTCATTAATTTGAATAATCTCAATAGTTCTGGCTATTAGCTTATCTCCCTCTATCAAAAAAACTTTATCTTCATTAAGTAGGCTTCTGTTTATTACGTATGATTCATTATTGTTGCCTGAATAAATATTACCATAAACATACATTCCGCTAAATAAATTTTCGCCTGAAAGATTGATAAATACACTCATATTTTGTGATGAAGGATCAATGCTTGTATTAATTCGACTTACCTTCCCCTCCCAAATCCCCTCTATTTCATCTGATTTTATTTTAACTATTTGGTTTTTCTTTAGCATTAAAGTGTTTTTAATATTTGTACTAGATTCAAATTCTAATTTTTTTGGATTCTCTAATTTTCCGATTTTTTGACCAACCATAATATTTGTCCCAGACTTTACGCTCACACTATTTAGTACACCATTGAAAGGACTAATTATTATGTGCTTACTTAGTCTTTCTTCAGTTGCTTTTGTTGTAAAATATGCTTGATAAAAATTTTGTCCTGAAAGATAATTCCTAAACTTAGAATCCTTAATTATTGGCAATTTTGGCAATACTTTATTAAATTCTATTTTATTTAAGAAATTTAACCAAACGTTATATGATTCGGGATAATCAAATTTTATTTCAGAAACTAGCAGAGCAACCTGATTTAGTAAATTACTTTTTTGACTATTTAGGTTATTTTCTATTTCAGAAAATTTGACGTAGCCCAGAGTATCTCCTATCTCAAATTTAATTCCTGACTTAAATGATTTCCCCATAAAAATACCAGAGACTTCACTTACTATATCAATTTCATCTACAGATTTTAGTTTGCCATAAACAGGAACTTTTATTTTATTATTAGACAATATAACGGTCTTAGCATTTACCAGCTTTGTTGCTTTAGATAATTTATTGATACTGTTATCTAATTTAAAGCTCATAATAATCTTGATTACTACAAATGCTACTAATACAATTAATAAAGTTCTTATTATTTTTCTTTTATTTTCTGTCATTTTCGATTTTTTGATTTTTTTCAAAATAATTTACCCCTCTCTTTGTTGCTAATCCTCTCAGATGCAATTCTCTTTTTTCTTTAACTAGGTGTTCAAACTTGTATTGGTTTCTTGGAAATATTTTTGTATCAGTAATTGTATAAATATTTGAAACAATTAGTTCTGTTACAATTTCAACATTAATTTCTTTTCTTAGTAATCCTTGTTCAATACCTTTTAGTACAATTCTGCTTACCGCAGACACTATTGCCAATTTTCTAAGATTATTCATAAATTTGAATGATTCAGGATGATATTTCTTCAAATTTTCTATCATTTGAGGATTTTTTCTAATACTCTTAGAGGTGTTAATAATATGATCATCCATTGCAAAAAACAGATCAATTATATTTTCATGTTTATTTTCAAGTATTGATATATCCTTAAGCATTTGGTTATGCCTGTGTTTAAAACATTTTAATACCAGTTCTTTTTTATTTTGGAAATATTTATATAATGTTTTTTTAGAAATAGATAAGAGTCTTGCTATCTCATCCATACTTAAAACTTTAACACCGTGTTTATTAATAAGAGAATGAGTGTCTTCAATTATTTTAGATTCAGCCTCGCATGATACTAGCGTTTTCATTGTGCAAAGATATATATACTATTCTATTTTGGAAACGTTTTTAACATTATAGTGTTTCCTTTTTTTCAATCAACATTCACTAGTTAATAATCAATATGTTTTTTTGTTTTTTTTATCTTGTTATTACCCAGTTTTGTATTTATGTTTAAAAAAGTATTATTTCTTATTATATTTCAGTTTTTTATTATTCAAACATATTTGTATTCATCTAGTTATCAAGCTAATTTTAAAGACTCTATCTCTGAAACATCACTGCCTACTAATGATTCGCTTTTAAGTTTTGCATATTCATTTGATGTCTTAAATTCTAATTCAGAAATCAATTTTATTTATAACTCACATGTTAAGGATGCTATAGATAAATATTTAGCAAGTCCAATTCTGATTTCTCGAATGTTGTCATATTCAAAATTTTATTTTTCAATTTTTGAATCTCAGCTTGATAAGTATAATCTACCTTTTGAGCTAAAATACTTAGCAATTGTAGAATCAGCACTTAATCCAAGAGCTAAGTCTAAGTCTGGAGCAAGAGGTTTATGGCAGTTTATGTACCCTACTGGTAAACAGTATGGCCTAAATGTTACTTCTTATATTGACGATAGGCTTGACCCTTTAAAATCTACTATTGCAGCATGTGAATATTTCACTAAATTATATGATACTTTTGGGGATTGGAATCTTGTTTTAGCAGCATATAATGCTGGACCAGGTTATCTTCAACGTAAAATTTATTCCACAAGTCAAAATGATTATTGGTCTTTAAGACCTTATTTAAGAAAAGAAACTCGAGGCTATGTACCTAAATTTATGGCTATTACATACTTAATGGAGAATTATAGTAAGCATAATATAGTGCCTGAATCTACAATCTTTGATGATCTTATTTCTGATACAATCTATATTTCACAGCAAGTTAATTTTAATGTTTTATCTGATCTTTTATGCATTAAAGAAACAGACTTGATATTTTTAAATCCATCTTTTAAAAATAAAATTATTCCAGTTAATTCTTATATAGTTTTGCCCGAATTTGCAGCTAATGACTATTATCTTAATAAAAAAACTTTCTATAACTTTATAACATCTGTTGATAATAAAGAAATCTTAGTAGATGAAAAACGTTTAACTTATCGTATTGAGCCTGGCGACTATTTAGGGAAAATTGCCCGAAAGTTTAATGTTAAAGTATTTCAAATTAAATCATGGAATAAACTTAAGTCCTCCAAATTAAATATCGGAGATAAATTAGTTTTATATGTTAGTGACAATATAGATATTAAGAAAAAAAGTGTTTCGAATAAACATTTTGAGTACATAGTTCAGAAGGGTGACACCCTTTGGGATATTGCAAAAAAACATAAAGGTCTTAGTGTTTACAAAATCAAGATTGTCAATAATTTAAAATCTGACATTTTAAAGCCAGGCGCCAAAATTTTAATCCCAATATCTTGATATGAGAATCTGCTTTTATATATTAATGTTTATTTTTATTTCTTGCTCTGATAGCCCTCAAACTCTTCCCTCTTCAATAGGGTCTTCAAATGAAATCATTATTGTTATTGATGATAATCTTTGGGAAGAATCATACTCTAATTTATTTCGAAGTGTTTTTGAAAAGGAACTAATAGGTGTAAGTTCATACGAAACTAAATTTAAGCTTCTTCAAATAAATAATTCTGAATTTAATAGACTGCTAAAGACACATAGAAATATTATACTAGTTAATAAAAATATTTCATCAAAGTCAAATAATAAATGGGCTTCTAATCAACTTGTCTTTAACCTATCTTTTTCTGATACATCTTCGATTATCAAAGATTTAAATAGTATTTTTTCTTCTATTGAAAGTTTTTTATATCAATCTTCTAGAAAACAACTCTTGAAATCATTCAATGCTGATGCCAGTAGTATTCTTAAAACAAATTTTTTAATTGATGCTCTTATTCCAAAAGATTACGAAATTGTTCTAGACAGTATTAATTCACTCTGGCTTTCTTATAACCCTGCGAATAAAGAAGTTATTAAGCATCTTATGTTTTTCCAAGTTGACTCGCTAGATGTTTTAAACCCTCATTTAATTATAAATAAGAAGCTTTTTAAATATTTAAAAGGACCTCAAGAAGGATCTTATGTTGAAATTGAAGCTCGATATCCTCTAGTTTTTGAAGATAATTTTTTTAGAGGATTATGGAGATTAAAAAATGGTTTTATGGGAGGACCACTTCTTAGTAGAATTATTAGAAATAATACAGGAACATACATTATGATAGCTCTCGTCTTTTCTCCTAATACCCCTAAGAGAAAATTTATAAAAGAAGTTGAATCTATTTTATAATAAGCTTCTCTACTACAGAATTTCCCATATGATCTTGCAACTCTAATATATAGCACCCTTTGTCAAGGTTTTTAACACTTATGGTATTGTTGTTTTCACTTCTTAGAACTATTTGCCCAGTTGTATTAAATATTTTAAGTTTAAATGTTTTATTTTCAAAACCTTTAATATTTATTTTATCGCTACTTGGATTTGGATATATTTTGATTCCTCTTGATAAAATATTATCAGAAGAAGCTGTTGTTGAGTTTACATCACTTTCCCAAATACCTCTTCCAAATGTTGCAGCTCTTATCTTACCTATTCCATATTGAATTTCTAATTCTTTTACCACTACATTTGGTAGTCCGCTCATGTATGGCATCCATTCTGTCATAGTATTGTCTTTATGATAAACACCAACATCTGTTCCAATATACAGATCATCTTTAGCAAGTTTTTGATGAATTATACAATTTACAGGTAAGTTCGGAAGATTAGTTCCGGAAATATTAGTCCAGCTATTTCCTCCATCTTGTGATTCATAGACTTTTTTGTTTGCATTATACTCTGAGAAAGTCACCCACAGTCTTTCTGCATCATCATTTGAAACTGTAATATCGGAAATATTAAAGTTTGGTAGGCCTTGCTTGATATCAAGCCATGTATTCCCACCATCTTTTGTTACTTTGATTCTTGTATATGAAGCTGCATATATATAGTCTTGGTCTGTTGGAGCTAATGCAATTGTTTGCAATGCTGATCCATTACTAACATTATATGTTAGAGAGTCCCAAACACCTCCTCCAGTTTGGGAAGAGTATACTTCATCATATCCAGCTACAATTAGATTATTATTAGTAGGATGAATTTTCCAAGGAGTTACCCAAGATCCTTCATAATTAACAGGCTTAATATTGTCCCAATTATTTCCTCCGTTATATGTCTTTCTTAAACCTCCATATTGAGAAGTAGAATAAATAATATCCTCGTCGTATGGGTCAATTGCACACTCCATTCCGTCTGACCCCCTAATTGCATCCCAAACTCCAGAGGTTAGCATTTCTGTTCCATTATCTTGTGCTCCAGCTACAACTCTTGTTGTATTTGTTTCAGATAGTCCTAGCTTATAAAATTGCGATATTTCTAATCCATCACTAATATCTACCCATGTATTTAAAGCATCCATATACTTATAAAAACCACCATCATTTCCTGCGTATGCTATATTGTTTAATGGATTAAACTCTACAGCATGTTGGTCAACGTGCATGTAAGAGTAATTATTACTGTTTCCGCTACTTGCCTCTATATCCCATGATATTCCACCATCTGTTGTTTTCCATAGATTAATTCCTCCGATGTAAATTAGATTTTCATCTTCAGTGGATACTCCAAGGCTTAAGTCGTACCACGATTGTCCTCCAGTGCTATTTCCATTTGTAGATCGACCTAGAATATTTGGACTATCGGATTGAAGATTCCATGTTGATCCTTGATCAATAGATTTATATAGTCCGTGATAGCTATAATCATTCGCAGAAAACAATACATAAACAACATCAGGATTAGCAGGAGTAACAGCTAATAATGGGCGAGACCTACTTCCTGCAGTTATTCCGTTATTATTCCAAATCCATGTTGCCCCGCCATTAACAGACCTTATTACTTTAGACCCTCCAAATGTTTGTTTTACTGCATATATAATTGATGGATTTGATGGGTGGAACTCAATATCTCTAAATCTACCTACCAATATATCTCCATTTATATCCGTTGCCTGGCTAAAAGAGTTAGCTCCGTCTCCACTAATTAGTATATGGTTATCTGTAACAACATAAATACTATCAGTAAAGCTAGGGTTAATAATAACCTTATTAATTTTACTCTGAGAAGTTATATTATAGCTTATTGATGTTGTATTCCAGCTAACGCCATAATCATTAGATTTCATTAGTCCAATGCTATATGTGTCATCAGCATGAGCATCACCAGTTGCAATATACATTTCTTGTGAATTGTTAGGGTTTATTGCAATTGAAGAAACGCCAATCACTGGCAAATCATCGGTAGATGTTGTCCAATTTGAGCCACCATCGACACTCTTCCATAAGCCACCTCCTGGAGACCCAACCCATATTATATTTTGATCTATTGGGTCAAAAGCTATGCAGTTAACTCTACCATTTCCNCNTTTTTTCCCATTAGAAAGAATAATTGGTGTATTAATAGGACCAAGAGCAGTCCAGTTTGAAGATGTATTTGACTTGAAATCACCATGTTTTTCTTTTTCTTTTTTCCACTCTTTATAAAGTTGGTCAAAAGGAAATTCTTTATTTTCAGACACTCTTNCAAGAACAAAATCAATATTTCTCGCATAAGGATTGTAGCCATTTCCTTTTGTATATTTATTTTGAGATTTATAATTATTAAAAGCCTCAAATTTATCTTGATATCCAGCATTTGGGTTGTTTTCTAACAATTGATCCTCCCAGATTTGTGCAGAAATTGATGATATTGATAGAATTGTGATTATTAGAATAAGTCTCATAATGGATTTAAAATTTTGTTGTTAAAGATACAATAAAATTTCGTCCACTTCCACTTATTCCTGAGCCGAAAGTTTTGTAATGTTGATCTAATATATTTTTAATTCCAAAATTGAAAGTTGTTCTATTATCAAGATTTTTTTTATACATTAAATTAAAAGTTTGCCAACTAGGAATTCCATCTTCAGTAGCCTCATCTAAATTGTCTATTCCTGCCTCATCATATTCATTAGCATTTTTCTGAGAATTATATTCCCATCCTATTGAAAGTATATCTTGGTCTATAGCATACTTTAAATTAGCACTAATTGTTGTTGGGGGTATATGAGCAAGTGGATTATCAAGATAATCTTTTCCTTTGCATACATTAATAATACTTTCAAATTTAAATTGCTTATTTATAATAATTTCTGAAAAAATATTAAGACCACTTATTTTGGCTGATGATATATTTTGGTTAGTTTGGATTTGCATCATTGCGCCATCATAGAATAAAGAGTCATTTCCATTTATAGAGCTATTATTTCTTTGTATGGCATCTGTTATTTTAGTTTGATAATATTGAGCGTTTAGTTTTAGCTTATTATAATTTACAAAGAAACCTATTTCAAAATTCAATGTTTTTTCTAGCGATAATTTATTACTTGGGATAACAACCAAACCATCGTTCTTAGAAAATATTTTACCCACATCATCTACGTTAGGATTTCTAAATCCACTAAAAATTGACGAATTTAAACTTACATGCTTATCAAACATTAATTTCATTCCAGCGCTGTACACAATACCTTGATTCTCTAGAATTATCTCATTAAAAGGAAGCATATATGTAATGGTGTCATTAAATACAGATTTTAGATAATTATTATTTAAACGACTTCCTAAGTAAAATTCTAATTGATCACTAAATAAATAGTGTGCCTGACTAAATAAAGAGACGTCTATCACCTTACTTCCCCCATCAGGATATCTTGTGGTATTGTATGTTAGGTTGCCAATACTGTCGCTAAGGTTTGCTTGTGATGTAACTTTTTGATCTCTAATAGAAAAACCATAATGAATATTTAATTTTTTAATTCTTTTTTGAAAGTCAATATTTAAATCTTTGATTAATACTCTTTCTTGTCTATTTGATTTTAGATTTTCATTTTCCTTTTGATGATGTCGAGATTCATTTAATTTCTGCCAAGCCAGTTGTACAAGGAACAAATCAGAAAAAAATAGTTTTTTCTTATTTGTATATTTAATATTCTGAGCAATTCTTAGCTGTGGTCCGTAATACCAATACCTATATTTTGCATTTTCATTTTCCAAATCATTTAGCTTGTCAAATCTATTTATTCTTGATGTTGTTGAAAATTGTGTGTTTAAGCCTAAAGAACTTTCTGAGTTAATATCAAAATTTATTTTTTGAATAAAATCATATTTATCAAAAGATGTTTTTTCTTGTTCTACACCACTAACAATTATCGATTCATTTCCCCAATCAAGATAGCCATGATTTCTTTTGCTTCCCATATTTAAATTTCCGTAAGAGTTTATAGAAATACCAGTAGCAGAGCTTATTTTTTTAAATGAACTAAAACCTAGGTAATTTATACTAACACTATTACTAGAGCTTTCAAATTGTTGCTTTAGGATATTCTCGTTTTTTGTTTTTAATGAAATAGTATTAATTATCATTGCTCCTCCCATAGCACCATCTCCATATACTACAGCGGCTGGTCCAGTAACAATACTAATATTCTCTACAAAAAATGGATTTATTGTTGATGAGCTTTGAATATGCCCATTTCTATAAATAGCATTATTTAAGGGAATACCGTCATTAATAACTAATAATCTATTCGCTTCCATTCCTCGAAAATTAGGACTTCCACCTCCACTTTGACTTTCCTGTATTGTTATTCCAATTGTTTTCTTTAAGATTTCTGAAATATTTGTATTTAAATTTTCTTGGATTTTTATCCTATCTAATTTTCTTAATTTACTAAAAACTACAAAACTCTCTTTGTTGTTTTTAAGATTAATTTCTGGTAATACATAGCTTTTCTTAGCCAAGAATATTGTGTCATTATTAAATTCTTTATTGAAAATATTAATTTCTATAAAGCTGATGTGTTTAATTTTTATTGAATCACACTCATCTAGAACTTTTAGATTCACTATTCCAAATTTATTTGATGTAGTTCCGTATTCCTTACATGAAAAGCTTACTCCTGCAATTGCTTTTCTGCTTGCTAAATCGGCAACAACTACATCTTTACTCATTATTAGGTTAGTTGAAAGTATTAATAGAATTATTATTTTTCTCATTTTAACGCATCTCATCTATTACATCAAAGCTCTTCATGTTATCTAAATTGTAATAATGAGACTTATAGTATTTTAAAATTATTTTTAATAATTCCTTTCTGTTTTTATATGGTATTTTGTTTTTATTATCTACAAGTAAACTTTTAAAGTACATTAGATTTTCTCCTTTTATAATCATTTCCTCATTTTCTTCTGCTTCCACAAAAGAAGCTTTTTCAATATCAAAGAAATTAAATTGAATGTTTTCTTTAGATGGGTAAAAGCCAAGTTGATAAGTTAGAGCTAATAGGTAGTTTAAGGCATAATTAGATGGTACATTTTCTAAATTATTAAGACTTATTATTTCATTCCAAATAAATTCAAATAGTCTTTTGTCTTGTTCATTGGAAACTAGAATTTTCTCTAATACTTCCGCCATAAACATCCTTAGCAGCTGCTTGTTAATATGCAGATAACTATTTATTAATGAATGTGAAACACTAATTTCCTTTAGGAATTGTATTTCATTTTTTTGATTTTTTTGAGCACTAATATTAATTAGGCTCATGTGTTGAAGTAGGGAGATTTTGTTTTTGGATTTTTTAGACCTACCTCTTTTTACTGAGTATGAAACTAAGCCATATTCTTCTGTAAATATTTTAGCAATTATTGATTCTTCACCATATTTATGATTAAGTAATGATATCGCTCGACAGCTATAATTCATTTATTTAATAAATAATATTTTACTTACCATTTTTTCTTGTCCAAATTCATTGGAGGAAAATACTAGATAGATTCCCGTACCCACTTTAGTATTATCTATGTTGGTGCCGTCCCAATTTGCTTGTCCACCCAGCGCAATAGTTTCAAAAACTAAATTTCCACTTATGTCAGTGATTTTAACATATGCGTCTTTATATAAATTACTTATTGCTATATTACCATTATAGTCTTCTCTAACAGGGTTTGGGAATACAAGAGTAGGACCTTGATTTGAAGCCCCTTCAGTTGCATCAGATCTATAAGATAACAATCCTTTTTCTGTACCTATAAATACCTCTCCATTTTCGTGATTTATTGCTAGGCTTATAATATTATCCGAAAATAAAGGACTATTATCTTTTGTGAAATGTTTCACTTCATTTAATCCGTCTTCTGAAAGAAGATAGAGACCAGAATTCTTTGTTCCTACCCATTTTCTATTTGCTCCATCAACAACCATGCTGTTTATTGTTTCACTACTTAGCAGATACTGCCCATACTCTCCTTCTTGAATTAAAATTTGTTGAGCATCAAAATTATATCCACTAAAAACTAAACTTGGGTAATAAAAAACTGTAATTCCAGCATCGGTTCCAACCCAAATTTCGCCATCTAAATCTTTTATTATAGACTTAACGTTCATCGATGGTAGATTTCCGTTGCCCAATGAAGTATTTAAGATTTTATATTGGTCATCATTTTCATTCGAAATTGTATTGTTATCATTATAAACAAACAATCCTTTGTTATATATAATTCCCCATTTTTGATTACTGTTATCTATTAATAATTTATCAAAATATAACCCTTCAATATTTTGATTCATTGAAAAAGAGTACCAATTTTCATTAGACGTTTTAACAAATAGAGGTTTGTCAACTTGAGAATTTAGCCCCCATAAGTTGTTACTATTATCAATTTTTAAATCTGATATTTGAATTCTGTTATTGGAGTAGTAGGTTGTATCTAAAATTCCTCCGGTATTATTATAGCCATATTTTGTTTTATGTATACCTTTTTCCATTACAGAAATTCCATTATACCATGATGCGTAATATTCAAGATCTCCATTTTTAACAACACTCACTATGTCTCTTGCTCTGTTAAGGTCATAAAAATTATAGTTTTCCCAACTGTTATATTCGTCCATTACTGAAGAGCCTTCATTATTTAGTTGGTTGGAACTGAAATTTATATGTCCGCCGTGATTAACATATAGGTTTTTGTTATGGTATAAATTAAATGTTTTGTTAGATCTTGGACTATTAACAGCAATGGTGGATAATATTTCTGCTGGTGAATTTTCAGATAAGTATATAAGCCCCATATTTTCATCTGCTATCCACAGATCATTGTTTTCCGCGTAAGCACAGTCATTGACACTAAAAAATAAATCTATTTCTGTAATTAATTCGTTCTCTGTAATAGTATATATTTTAGAACTGTCTGAGATAGCTAAAAATTTAGAGTTTACACTTAATGTTATATTTTTAAAACCTTTGTTAAGATATTTTTCCCAAGAATTAAGTCTAACAAATAAACTATCATAATTACTACTCTTTGCAATTATTAATTTATTCTGAAATGTTATTATATATTTAAATGTACTATTAACATTATTAGTTTCTTCAAATTTTAGATCCTTAGTCCATTGATTATAATCTGACAAGAAAAGATTGTCTTTGTATGCAAAATAAACTCCCTCTGATGTTGCGCAATATATTGTATCATAGTTAATTGTTATTTGATTTATTGCGACATAGTTAGCGTCTAAACCTATTTTATATGTGTCTTTAATTTCTTTTTTAGTAAGGTCTAATACTACTAGACCAAAAGAGCACGAAAAATATGCTTTATTAGAATCAAAATAGATGTTGTTTATTTGTTTAACACCAGGAATTTCTTTCCTTTTAATATCTGAGATATTAATAATATTTCCATTTTCTACAATATCAATATTACAATTTGCATAAACAATTATCAGTTGACTAGTAGCTATATTAAATTTAATATTATCTATACCAACATCTGAAAGGCCTGAAATTTTGGACATTCTGTTTATGCTTTGATCCTCATGATCAAAATAGTAAAGAGCACCTTCTGTTACACAATAAGTTCTATTAATACCAACCTCTACTTTTGTTGCTTTAGTGTAAGACATGTAGTCTTTCCAATAGCCTATTCCCGCATCCTGAGAGAAGCAAAACACAGGAAATAGAATTATTATTATTAATCTTAGCATAGCTTGTGATTTATTTAAACCCTTAATTGCTTTAAAAATTGTTCTTTTCAGAAGGTTTTTTAACTTTGTCAAAAGGCCCAGTAGTTCAACTGGATAGAATGTCAGATTTCGGCTCTGATGGTTAGGGGTTCGAATCCTCTCTGGGTCACAGATTTTATTTTATTATTATTATTTTTTTGATACTTCCATCATTGGACGTTTTAAGTTGAAAAATATTTTTTCTACTTGTTTGTTGTCCTAGTAAGTTTATATCTTTTATTTCCTTTGTATTTTTTGAGATTTCATAAATATTGCTTGTACAGTTTATAAATATTGTCTCATTAATAGAGACTAACTCTCCGCTTTCTGAGTTTAGTTCGGTCAAAATATTTAGATCTCCGTTAATATTTGGATTTACGAATAAGTTAGTAAAGTTGATATTACTTGTATATCCAGAAGTATAGTCGTTTCCATCGTTAGGAGAGGTTGTAGATACTCTTACCCCACTAGTTGTATTTTCAATTGCAAAAAAGCCAATTAAACTATTACTTGTGTCATATGAATTAATAATTGCATAGTTGGGGCCAACAATCAAACCAGCAGTTAAAGTGCTTTCAATATTTTGGTTAAGACTTAAAAAGTTTGCATATCCAACTGAATCTCCAAAGGAAATTGATCCAATATCAAAATATCCCCCATCTGTAGTTATTGTACTCGTTCCTATGTCAGGTTCGTTTTGTAATTGTGTAATTATAATTTCAAATTCCGTAGGTGAATTACAGAGGTTTGATTGAAGGCTACTTGTCACATTAGGATCAAATTGTTCATAGACAAAGGTTCCTGTTGTAAATACCTCACTTATAGACCACAGTGAACCCATATTTAATGTTGAATCATGATACGCCATAATTTGCCACTCATATGTCGTGTTTTGCTGAAGTACAGGTATATTGGTGTTGCCAATTGTACCACTAACTAAATTTAAATTTAGCCATGAATTTGTGTTTATTATCCTATAATGTATTTTATACCTATCTGCAGTTCCCAAAGTGTCCCAATTTGCTTGAGCAGAGTTATGTGTTATAGCGCTGGTTGTCAGGGGGTAGGGGTTTGGCATGCATTTGTTGTTGTGATAAATGAATCTACAGGTGTCCAAGAAGAGATATTTATATTATTTGTATCACAATGTGTCCTGATTTGCCAGATATAAATACTTTGGCTGATTAGATTATTTAACGTTTTATTTGTCTGTGAAGAGTCAATGTTATTTTTATACTGCCACTGTGAACTATTTATTTCTTTATATCTTATTTTGTAGTAGCTTGTATTTGATGAACTAGACCAATTTAAATTTGCGCTGTAATAGTATACATTATTTTCAAATGTTGTGTCTGGTCTTTGGCACTGTGAAAAAGTTACTGTGACAAAAGAAAAAAATAAGGTAGTTAATATCAGGTATTTCATTATTTACAAAGATAATAAAATATATACGCTTTTATTTTCTGCTTTTAAAGATATAGATTGTGCTTGAATACTCAGATAATTTAAAAAAAGCGCTAATATTAGATATCAGCCCAATTAAAAATCCTTTTAAATATTGTTTTCTACCGCTTTTATATTGATTACTTAAAAGTGAGACATAAAATGAATCAAATATCATGCCTTTTTTCTTTTTAAGATCAAAATTATTTTCTTCAAATATTTTAGTAATTGTCTCAACGTTAAAATGATTTAAATGAATAGGTAGATCCCAGGCAGCCCAGAATTTTTTGTAAAATTTGGCGTCAAAACTCATATGATTAGGCACAGCTACTATCAAAGTACCATTTTTATTTATTATCCTAGATAAATTCTTCACTGTATCATCTAAGTCATACACATGCTCTAAAACATGCCACATACTAATGCTGTCAAATGCGTTCTTTTTCAAATGTTGAAGGTCTGTATCTTCATTAATATCTAAATCAAAATTATGCTCTGAATTTTCTCTTGCAATATTTGATGGTTCTATCCCTAGGCATTTATATCCTCTTTTTTTACAAGCATTTAAAAACTCTCCCGTTCCTGAACCAATATCTAAATGTTTTCCAATTATTGAGTTTTGAGCTAAAAGTTTTGTCTTAGAATATATGGCATATTTCCTAACAGTATGATACATAAAATTAAAAATTCCTTTTGTTTCATTTGTATGAGAAATATAATTTTCACTTAAATAGTATTTTCCTATATCTTTTTCTTTCGGTCTTGGGTTTGTGTAGAGTAAGTTACATTTTTCACACTTGACTATATTAAATATTTCCTTTGACGTACTATAATCTTTACTTTCTAAAAAATGATTATTTTTTTCATATTTACAATATGTACATTTTTTCAGATTTATCATCTTCCCATATATATTAATAGGACATTAATGTCAGATGGAGAAACCCCACTGATTCTGCTTGCCTGACCAATAGAATTTGGTTTTATCTGTTTTAGTTTTTCTTTGGCTTCTGTTGATATTGAATGTAGTTTTTCATAATTAAAATCATTTGGGATCCTAACTCCCTCTAATTTATTTAATCTTTTGGCAGATTCTGCTTCTTTGTTAAGGTAGCCTCCATATTTTATTTCAATTTCTGCTTGCTCAATACTTTCCTCTCCTATTTTATTATTTATTACAAAATCTCTAAGAGGTTTCGACACTAGAAGATCATTGTAGTTTATTTGAGGTCTTGATAGAAATGTATGTAGTTTTTTCTTTTGATCTACTGTTGCGCTTCCTTTTTCTATTAATACTTTATTTATTATATCAGTTTCAATATTTTGTTTTTTAAGAAATGTTGTAAGTAAATTTGTTTCTTCTATTTTTCTTTTAAGTTTTTTTAATCTTTCCTCTGATGCAAGTCCAATGTTATGTCCTTTTTGAGTAAGTCTTATATCAGCATTGTCTTGTCTTAGTAGCAATCTATATTCTGCCCTTGAAGTAAACATTCTATATGGTTCATCTGTTCCTTTTATTATCAAATCGTCAATCAATACTCCTATATATGCATCTGATCTAGATAGAATAAATTCTTCTTTTTTTTCTGTCTTTTGATGAGCATTTATTCCTGCAATCAACCCTTGACATGCAGCTTCTTCATATCCTGTTGTTCCATTTATTTGCCCGCAAAAAAATAGATTATTAATTAATTTAGTCTCTAGAGAGTTTTTTAGTTGTGTTGGAGGAAAATAGTCATATTCTATAGCATATCCTGCTCTAAACAATTTAACTTTTTCTAATCCTTTTACTTTTCTTAATGCTTTTAGCTGTACATCTTCCGGTAGTGAAGTTGAAAATCCATTTAGGTATATCTCTATTGTTTCCCTGCCCTCAGGCTCTATAAAAAGCTGATGCCTTTCTTTTTCTGAAAACCTAACAATTTTATCTTCTATTGAAGGACAGTACCTTGGTCCAAGTCCTTGAATTCTTCCTGTAAACATTGGTGATTTCTCAAAAC
>JGI24540J26637_10000078_pt1 | contig 32333 bp, 36 predicted proteins | sample NorSeaMetagenome_FD_26637 | JGI IMG/M metagenome (IMG submission 26637)
GACGGGTTTGGGAAGGAGAGTTTGTTTATCGTAAATACCAATTCCCTTTTGTAGGCATTGTTTACGTAAGGAAGCCGACAACCACGTTTCATCATTGACTCTCGGACTGGGTCTCGGACTGGGTCTCGGACTGGGTCTCGGACTGGGTCTCGGACTGGGTCTCGGAATTTCAAACAAAGGTTCCTTCGCGAATCGCCTTGCCTTCACCTTGCTAATTTTGGGAACGTGCGTCATATAAATATCACGCGCTCTGTTACCGTAGGGTTTGACACCGAGGCGTATCGCATCTTGATTCGCCCAGCGGGTGACACGTTTGTCGGTCGACGCGCATTGTGTGCGCAATTTATCGACGGGTTTGGGAAGGAGAGTTTGTTTATCGTAAATACCAATTCCCTTTTGTAGGCATTGTTTACGTAAGGAAGCCGACAACCACGTTTCATCATTGACTCTCGGACTGGGTCTCGGACTGGGTCTCGGACTGGGTCTCGGACTGGGTCTCGGACTGGGTCTCGGACTGGGTCTCGGACTGGGTCTCGGACTGGCTCCCTGACTTGCGCTCGGACTGGCTCTCTGACTTGCGCTCGGGCTGGCTCTCGGACTGGGGGTCAGAACAACGACGCGTTCGTTGGACGAAGGCATTCCTTGACTGTTCATGGCGCCCTTCAATCGCGTACATAAAGACAATTTGGTTCCTTTGGGGGCTATTCCATATTGCGTCACAAGGGCAATCAAAATGGGTTTCGGAACACTGATACACTTCTTACCATCGACAAGTATGTGTAACGGGGTCATCTTGACTTTGACAGAGGACGGTAGTTTAATGGGCACCCGCTTCGGCGCCTTGGTCGTTGCTGTTGGGTTTGACAATTTTGTCTGTTTTGTATCGTTATTTATCTTGGAAAACGACACATTCGCTAGATCGTATGCTCGTTTCAATAGGCTGACCGATTTTGCGCCCAACAGCTCAACCCGACCGTACGGGGAAACCGTCATCGTCGGTAGATCCGTTTTGGTTTTGAAGGTCGACTTGATCACCAGTGGACCGCCCTGGTGGTTGATCCAAGGTTTCGTCGGTTCAGCGTACTGTTCCTTTAGATCATCGTGGAATGCTTTCAAAAAGGGGGAAAATTTCACAAGCTTGGGGCGAGCGTGGTCTTTCTGGTCGGTATATAAATTGAAGTAGGCGTTAATCATTTCAATTCGGAAAGGTCGCTCACGTTTGATGGACGTCAGTTTAAACACCAACGCTTCTATTTCTGTCAGCAACTCGACAAGGGACTGATCGGAATTTGTGTTAACGGACATTGCCGATATCCCTAGACGCAGTCCAATGACACCCGACGCGTCGACGGGGATATTGATTACACTTTCCGTCCCATCACTGTATTGAAGTTTACCGACAAATTTTAGAAATCCAAACTTCTTCTCGTTTTCCATGGATCTAAACTTTGGGTTCTCAGTAAGGCCTTTGGCATTCAAACGCGACACCTGTCGGTTCTCCAACTGGGTTCCGTACCTTTGACGAACTACACAGCCTCTCGACCCAGGTCGACACACGCTAACGCTGTCGATACGAACTCCCTTGATCTTACTCGCGTTCTCGGCTCGAACATTGATGGGAAACGTCTGGTTGCGAAACGTCTGAAACAATTGCTTCACATTGTATTTTCTTTCTGGTTTTTTCGGACGTTTTCCAGGGTAAGCGTTCAGGGTCGTGTTTACCAATGTCAGACGAATGTCCGTCGGTCGCATTTATCAATTCGTATTATTTTATTATTCTAAGGTGCGTGGTGATAAAATCGCACCTTCCCCACGTGAGGGTGAAGCACAGCATGTCCCGTTGTCGATCTTCACAGCGGAGTCGTCGATCAACTCAGATACATCGGATCCGTCATCAGACGAAGACCATGAGTCGCATGTGTCGAGTGATTCCGCGTCACTGGTTGAACATTCTGAAATAAAATTCGGATCTTCAAGCAACGAAATAGGTGGTCCTTGGCGATAAATAAATCCGAATCCCGCCCACGCTTTCGTGTAGTCTCCATGCTTTGTTCTGATCACATTATTGATACACTCTTTTTCAGCAATGTGATAGTCCTCCTCAAACTCCCAAAAATCTCCTGAGTTCTTGATATAATACACTTCGAACGCGTTTTCGAATTTTCCAACGACTTCTCCATACCANTACTCTGGTTCGACCTCATTGACCCCGTCACCGGAACCCTCCGGAACACCGAGGATCTGAACGATATCTCCGAGCTTGACGATCATTCTTAAAACCTTTATTGTGATCTTCTTTAAGTGAACGCGTGATAACATTTGAAGAAAAACATCAAGCTAGATGCAAAGGATTTTTTCCGTTTCACAAAAATGGTAACGAGATCAGTGAGGAGATTTGTTTTACTCATCTGTTGAATCTCCATTATGATCTCGCGTGATATCAGGTCGTCGTCGGTTCCGAAAATACCGTCGTTGCCTTTCGCAACCTGTTTCAACGCATCCACAAGAAGTTGTACCTTGTTTTCGTCGTTGGTGCTCGTATCGTGTTTCAGTAATTTCGTCGCTTTCTTCACAAACGCCACGATGTTGGTTCTATTGGTTTTCTGTTCTTCTTTTAAGAGCTGAATCAACCCAAGACATAGCGATTGATACGTACTCATCGTCGGTATTGTACGACGACATTTTTTTAGTAGTTGTTATTTTTTTTGGGTTTTACCAACGTTTTCAATGTCACAAGACCAATTATCAGAGAGAACACGAAGATTCCTAAGATGGCCTTAAGTAGAGTATCGTTTCCTTCCACGAGGTTGGTAATATAATCTTTCCATCCATCGAAGTCTGTTCTACTCTCGGCTCCGGATTCTACATACAGTCTATCAAATGATAAATATACAGCCGAAGAAGCAACGATAATAAACAAGATTTTTTCCAAGGGTGTATCAAAAAACATTTCTAATTAGCTCACAAAAAAAATCAACCGGTCTTTTGAATGATAGATTGAGTGTTCATAGAATTGAGTACGATGTGTTGTTTGGAAACAGCCATGTTTGAAGTTTTCTTTACCACGCTTTCTCCTGCCCCTTTGACGGTAACCTTACCGGAGGTTCGCACCAAAATAGATGTCATATATTCAAGATGATAAATTCGAGTGTTTGATCAAACGTAAGACCAACGTATGCTACATTTATCTGAGTCCATCTGGATACTCCCTCAATCCTCGCTCTTCTTCAACATCTTCTCCAATACGATGTTCCGTTTGATCGTCGGAACGGTCTCGTATTCGCGCATGCTCTCACATCCGTAAGTTCGCGAGTACAAGGAGTTCAGATGTTCGTGTGACCTACAACACCATTGGCCAGAAATTGCGGGATGTTTGCAAAACTGAAAATCGTTCTCCTCGTCGTCTTGATAAAATACACAGCCTCTAACATCCTTGTTCCGTTCTCTTCGCTCGAGCATGCCGATATGAACCCCACATAACGTATGGTTTCGTTTCGCATCTTTAATGCACCGAGTGCCATTCTGATTCAAGGCTTCACATTGGGAGGTTGCTCTTGAGGAGTTTTCTTTGGCTGTATGTCTTCTGCAGTGTAGCGAGCCAGCGACGACGTTGTAGGCACACATCTGTCCGGATTTTGTTGTCGCGGAGCATTTTCCGCAATTGTGCAGATATTCCTTCATGCGATCCTCCATCACGTCATAATCGTACTCCGTGGTGTTGGCTATATACCGGAGCGTATCTCGCACGATAGTAAACATGGATGACTGCATTGTATCCATTTTCAATTAGACTACACCGTCTTTAAGTGAAAAAAATGTGAATATGAATCAATGGTTAAAATCGATCTCGAGGGAACGCAGTCGAATTTGGAGCAGCTTCGAAATCTTCGAGTGCAAGATAACTCAATTCGAATCGGAAAGCTCTCGGGGGTTGCCAACACGAACATCTCGACCCTTGCTGTGCTGATCGGATACGAGGCGGGTCGGTACGCCAAAAATCTAAACGACAATATTTTTATCGGATATCGCTCGGGGTACCATGCGAATACTACCAAAGGAAATGTGTTTTTGGGAACCGAGAGCGGATTCAAAAATCGAGAGGGCGGAAACAATGTGTACATAGGTAGTCAGTGTGGATACGCGAGCACAGGACATTTGAATGTATTCATCGGTAGTGAGGCGGGGCGCAACAACCGAAACGGCAGCTCCAATGTGTTCGTTGGAAAGGACTGTGGCCAACGCAATGCGGACGGATCGTTCAACACGTTCATTGGGACTGCGTGTGGTGCAACAAACACGTTCGGTAGGCAAAACGTGTTCGTGGGTTCTGGATGCGGCGAGAACAATACGCAAGGCAACGACAACGTGTTTATCGGACATTCGGCGGGTAAACGAAATCAGTTTGGCGACCAAAACGTGTTCTGCGGAGGGGTATGTGGCGAGAACAATCTCCGTGGAAATCAAAACTCGTTCTTCGGGTTCAACTGTGGCTCAGAAAATACGGACGGAAGCACGAATGTGTTCGTAGGCTTCAACTCTGGAATGACCAACTCCAACGGCTCGGCCAACGTTTTCGTCGGCACAAACAGTGGACGCAACAACAATCAAGGAAACAACAACGTATTTTTGGGCGCACAGGCTGGAGAGAATACAAAAAGTTGTACCAACAATGTGTTTGTGGGTAACAAAAGCGGTCTCAACAATCAGAAGGGCTTCAACAATGTCTATATCGGTTCGGAGTGTGGATACAACTCGAAATCATCCGCTTCCAACGTCTTCATCGGTTACAAATCCGGTTACAACGGGTCAGCTACGGAAGATTTCATAGTCTCGCATGCGACTGACCCAGTATCATCGATCGACTATCGACAAGTTTTGAATGTGAAGGATGAAAATGTATTTGCAGTTACACTCAACGTGACGTATACCAATGTATTCGGCACCTTCGAGTTGACCACCATACCCCATCATCCGTTTCGCATCGACGAGTATGTCTATCGTCCCTCGATTGAAAATACACTTTCGATGTATTCCGCTATTAATGAAACTAATTACCTTCTGTTTTAACAATAACACTAACCATACCGGTATGGACCGGTTTGTCGAGGTTAAATCCAACCATACCGTATCAACTCATTGCTTGCTCGATTTAAAATACAGACCCAACTCGGCAAGCGATTGGATTGAAAACGAAGACGAGGTCCGGCGAATTCGATCTTTTCTGGCGTCTGAAAACCGTTTGATGGTGGTGACAGGTGACGGAGGGACGGGTAAAACATGGTTAGTGGAACTTCTTTTGAATGAGCTTGATAGTGGCCTCGCGACGCATTACAACCGAACTCATGTATCAAACTCACATCGATCGTTTTTCACGACGATCAAGGATTCGGCGAAGATATTGGTGATCGATGACATGGAATCTTTTTTCATGAATGTGGAGAACACAACCCCAAAACAGATCTTGTCGGACATTAAAACGCACGAGTTGAAAACGTTGATCATAGTTAACGAACTTTATACGACTAAATTGACTGCGTTGTTATCCAAATACGCATATGACATCGTCAGGATGAATCGACCGTCCATATCAAGCTTATTATCCAAATGCATATCCATATGTTTGGCGGAAGGGTTTCCGCACGACGCGACGACATTAAAGCAATTCGTCGTGTCCAACAATTGCAATTACCGATACGTGGTCAATGGGTTAAAACATTACAAGACATTATCAAGCGTATCAAAGGTCCATCATGTCGGTATGTACGATGCTTATACGCAATGTTTGCAAGCAGACTCCCTCGATGATCGACTCAAGTACTTCCAATTGGAGACAGGCACCATCCCGATCATCGCACATGAAAATGTCTTCGACATGAAGCTGTCACACTCGTCATTATGCGAAATGTTGGATAACATGTCGCAAGCGGACGTGTATCACAAACAGTTCTTCCCGTATTCGGATGAAGTAAACCACAACACATACGGTCTGTTGTCGACCCTCTGTTTGAAATTACATAACCCCGTTTTGAAAAAACCCCGGTTCGGAATCATATGGACGAAGCAGGCTGCAAAATTTCAAAAGCGAAAGTACATGAGTGATTTCTTCGTCTCCAATCGGATTCGTCCCATATCGGTGAACGAGGTTTTTCATCTGTTTGTTATTTTGGACGACATCGTGGCCAAAAGAACGCACTTTCTCAAACCATTTGTAAAGAGCCTGGGCTTTGAGAACATTCAGAGCATGTTCAACGTGTACAATGGCTTCACATTGCGTGAAAGCAAAAAACAGACAAAAAAATCATTCTTGGATTTGCTGGTGTGATTTGTTGTTACTCAAACGCGACCAATGTATCTGTGACAATCAACGCGAGCGTCTGTCGGGTCGACGACATAGACAGAACAGGCGCATACGCGTGTTGTTCGTCGTTCTGAAGCGAAGGTGCCAGTTTCCAACGAACAACCGGAATGTCGTTTTGGATCAGTTTGAAATCGACTGAAAACGATTCATCTTCATTGATTAGTTGTATGATGTCGATGCTCTCAATGGCCGTCTTCAGAATGACAAGCTCGAACATCGCCCGAAGTTCAGGAGCAGTGTGTTTGGTGACAATGCGCAGCCGAACGTTAGACTGGGTAAAAAGCAGACTACCGGTCACACGTAGGGAACCGTAAAGCACTGTCTCGTTCCGCGCCATATCGCCGACAATCAGGTTGCCAATTTGCAGTTTGTCACTCCCCGTCGAAAGGGCATCATGATTTCCGATCACGATGTTATTGTCGCCACTTTGATGCGTATTTCCGATTATGATATTGTTCCCACCTTGGTTGCTGCGACCCGATCGTTCTCCAATGAAAATATTCGACGACCCTGATTGGTTCTCCTTTCCGGATTCAGCCCCAATAAAAATATTACAGTGGCCCGTGTCATTCATCGAACCACTGTCGGTTCCAATACAAACGTTGTCAACGCCTCGCTGCGCGTTTTTGTACGCACGTAATCCTAATGCGATGTTACTGTCGCCTTGAACGTTCTCGCTGCCACTATCCTTTCCCAAAAATATGTTGTCCGATCCGTGATCGGTATGATAACCTGATTTGAACCCGATACATATGTTTTGCTCCCCGATTCGATCCAATGACGTATGATCGGTGATTCTTCCCGGAAACACCATCACGTTCTTCACGATGGCATGTTGATCGTAGTCATCGCGCTTGCATCGCACTGTGATGGCCTTGTTGCGCCTCTGATGAGTCGATGTCCGCACGTACACGCCGTTGATGAATTCGTCAAAGCGCCAGCTTTCATTATCGGACGGCATCGCGACCAGCTTAAACATGTTTTCCCCGTTATCAAAGGGCTCGAATAGGATCGGTTCGTCGGAGAATGCGGTGACACTGATTTGTTGAATATTTTCTAACGAGGTGCTCAACAGGATTGTGAACTCGTTGCTCAACAGCGTATCTGACACTTCGGTGGTCAAGTCGTAAAATAAGTTCGCTTCGTAATGCATCAACCCAAAGCTCCCATACCGATACGCGATACGATTGCTTTCAACGTCACCGTCGAGAGGCACCGTCGACGTCCAGTTTACGTTAAACGTGTTGTGGTTCGAGTCAAAGAAAGCCAGAGACGCATATACATAATCATCCGTAGGTCTCAAGTCTGTGCTCGCCACGTGGCCGTTTTCGAAAACCGTGTGAAATGTCACGAGCTCGTTCGGAATGGTGGCGTCGAATTCGATAACTATAACGGACGTGGTTTGGTCGATGCGAAACCCATCTTCGACAAAGACCACTGTGCAGAATGGATCCATCGTATGCAACCAGCACCGATCCATTTGCGACATGGACACGATCTCATTGGCTTGACACCGCATGACTCTGTGAATCATCGTTACTGTATTGTAATTGTATATATTGTTGGTACTTTGTGTTGAGCTCTTCGCTCGTGATTTGCATCTTGTCGCCAACAAGCTCCTTGTCGATTAAGTAATGACGCAGACAGTATTTGGCGAAGTTTTTCAAGTCGCACAGCGTCCAATTGGGGCACCCTGACAAAAACTCACCGAGCTCCTCAGCGGACAGGTCGACGTACACGGAAAAAAAGTCGGATTGGTTTTGAAGGGTGGGTACCCCCATGTACAGTTGTATGTCGAGTCGACGGAGCAACGCGGGGTCCAACGCGATTTTGCGATTCGTGGCGGCAACGAATATCACATCCCACTCGGTGTTGATCGAATCCAGCGAAGTGAGTAGCGTCGTTTTCATCGTGTTGGTGTGTGTTTGATCCGACGAACTCCGAGTGGACATGAATCCGTCGATTTCGTCAAAGAATATCACGCATGGTTTGATTTTTTTGGACAAACTAAACACGGCGGAAAGATTCTTCAAACCTTCACCACAGTATTTGTCTTCAATGAAGTCCGGTTCGATATGAAGAAACGCGCACTTCATGCGTCGGGCGAGGGATCTTGCAATCGTGGTTTTACCGGTTCCAGGTGGGCCAAAAAGTAAAATGCCATTCGGTGGTTGAACGATGCTCGAACGTTCGGGTCGTTTGTCAAACATGTTCACAATCGACTCAATCTCTTGGACGACCGGACCATGGCCCACGATTGGGACGTCTTGAGTCTCTTTGATCACCTTTTGATAAATTTGATGCTCATGGGATGTGAGGTGAATCGTTTGTCCGGCGTGAGTAACCTGAACCGACTGGTTGACAAAATGTTGTTCGATTTTAGGAAGTTGCGTGTAGATCGCAATGCTTAATACAGCACATAATATGAATAGAATCAACCTAGACACGATATAAACCATATTAATCTTCAGTTGGAACATTAATATCGTTTTTTAACGATCACGAATACCTATGATATTTGTAATTGACACGAATGAAACACATGGATATCGAATCGATGATGTACCACATGAAACCAGATTCGGATGATATGTGGGTGTTGAAATGCGAACATATCTTTCACGAACAGCAAAGTGGAAATTACTCATTCATTGTTGTTGAAAATAAAAGGAAAAACGTAAAGACAGATAGATTTGAGGAACTCAAGTGCGATACATTCGTTAGAGAGTGAATTACTTGTCCTTCACTACTTGAATTAGATTTTCGAGCAGTTTGTTGTGCACATCGATCGTTCGCTTGATTTCCAACAGAACCTCAGCTATGTTTCTATTCTTTTTCGCGTCAGTGAAAAATTCATCGCATATATGACGAATGTCAAAGTCCTCCTCGTACTCGCTATCGGCATTGGAATTGTGTAGGCTCTCCGTCTCGTGAACAGTGGGTGAGCTGGACATTTATCTATGCCGGAAAAAAAAAAACCGAAATAAACACGTTTTTTTTTCTGGATGTACAATAACGATATGAACGAAAGTATTATTATGTATGTGTTGATAGGAGTTGCGCTGATGTTGCTGATCGTCCTTCTGAAACCGATGCGACCAGAAGCGGCGCATGCCACGTCGCCGCAACTGACGGTGTACGGATACATGGGGTGTCCATATACCGTCAAACAGTTAAACCTGTTAAAGTCAAACAATATCCCACATCAGTTTGTACAGACCGACCAAGCCGAGGGAGCTGCCAAATTTTCCAAGCTGATGAAGGGCGAGCGCTCCGGCGTGCCGGTGACGGTCAACCACGAAACGGGCAAACTCTCTAAGGGATTGACGGAGTTGTCGCAACTGTAAATTTTTTTCTAATTATATTGTACAATGGACGTTTTAAACAAAGTGCACGACGTGACTGCATCTGTGTTGGAAGAAAGCTACAACACCGGTGTCATTGGCATCAATGCCGCAATGGCGCTCACCACCGCTCTAGCTTGGCACCAAACTGCGAATTCGTTGATTAAAAAATATGTACCTGTTGTCCGTGTCACGGAATTCAACATCATATATGCCTGCATGGTCACCGTTCTCAGCTCACTGGTGTTCATGCTCACACAGAGGTTTTTGAAACCGTCTATTAAGAGAACCGAGATCACCCCCGTGATTTCATATAAGGTATGAAGAGTGGCTTAAACATATAATTTCGAATAATTACAATGAATCTTGAATTTACTCTAATCGACGAATTCTTCAAAGAAAATACAATCGTACAACATCATATAGACTCGTTCAACGAATTTTTAGACATTTCATTACCTGTAATACTACGCGAGTATGAATGTGTAAACATTGACGACGATTCTCGCATCGCTCTGGACAACATCGTCATGCATAATCCAAATCACGTCGAAACAAACGGGACGTGTATCGACCTCTCTCCGAACGAAGCGCGGCTGAGAAACCTCACATATGCAAGTAATGTGATGGTCGACATCACAATTCACACTCGAGGTGAGATCACAAGTTTCTCAAACGTCGTACTTTGCAAACTGCCCATTATGATTGGTAGCAAACTCTGTAACGACTATCGGTGCAACCAACACGACAAGGGTGGCTACTTCATCGTTAATGGAAGTGAGAAGGTTTTGATTTCTCAAGAGAAAATGATAAACAATCTTTTTTTCGTTTTCGATAAAAAGAGTTCAGGCAAGTACACATACAGTGGCGAATTGAGAAGCATCAAGGAGAACGATCAGCGGTCATCCAATACCTTGCATATGTTCATAACCCAACCAAATGCAAAATACCAACAGTCCATAACCGTTCANCTCGCCTCCATGCGCACCGACGTTTCGTTGGTATACCTGTTCGTTCTCCTTGNTTTCAAAAACAAACAAACCATTCTGAATCACTTCCAAAACGAAGACCGGGTGTTTATGGAGTTAATTCTGAATCATTATGAGACAATCACCAAAGAGGACGCAATTAAATCGTTTGAATCCAAAATTGTGAACCGAACAAAAGACACCGTCGATACGGTGCGCAATGATTTCGTATATGCGGTGCCCGAATTGAAACTGAAGCAAACTTCGCTGATTCATATGATACATCAGCTGTTGGCCTGTCATTTCGGGAGACGAAAGGAGGATGATCGCGATCATTTTAAAAACAAACGTGTGGAAACGGCGGGTCAGTTGTACACGGGTCTGTTCCGTCAGCTTTTGCGAAGGACGTACAAAGAGTTTGTCAGCAATACAACAAAGTTTATTCAAAGCTCCAAACTTTTGAACATTCAAAACCTTTACAAGTCAAAGATTGTGACCAACGGACTGCGTTACTCTCTATCGACAGGCAACTGGGGGGTGGGTGGGAATGTCGGAACAAGGAGCGGAATTTCGCAAGTATACAATCGACTGACCATAATGAGTTCTATCTCACACATGCGCCGAATAAACTCACCAGTGGGACGAGACGGGAAATTGATGAGTCCGAGACATCTTCACAATTCACACTGGGGAAAGGTATGTCCAGCCGAAACGCCAGAGGGCGCGACCTGCGGGTTAGTAAAGAATATGGCGCTACTGAGCACGATCACCATCTATGCCGACTCGACACCGATCAAGCACATCATCAATGCGATGATAATAAACGAACCGTTACCGTCACCGAACGACTGCTATCTTATATTGATCAACGGAGTTTTGGTCAACCAAACCCGACGTCATGTGGAAATTTTCGATACCCTCAAGTGGCGAAAGACGCACGACGAACTGTCTCCGTACGTCGGTGTGTGTTTGGACGATGCAAAAAAGGAGATTCGAATCCACACCGATGCGGGACGGGTTTGCCGACCCTTGCTGGTGGTCAACCCCGAAACAGGATGTTTGAAACTCAACGACGAGCACGTCAAGCCACTCAAATTTTCGAAACTCGTTCGCGAAGGGTACGTCGAGTACATCGACTGTGACGAGGAAGAGTTCATATTGATATCCCAATCGGTGAAGACTCTCACCTCACTGCCGTTCCTTCCCACCCACTGTGAAATCCACCCCTCCGTAATTTTGGGAACCAGCGCCATGTCCATCCCATTTGCAGATCACAACCAATCGCCCAGGAATACGTACCAAAGCGCAATGGGAAAACAGGCCATCGGACTTCCCACTGTCGATTATCGGACGCGAATGGACACCTTGTCNCACGTCCTGTGCTATCCTCAGAAACCACTCGTGTCAACCATACCGGGAAACATCGTTGGGTTGTCAGATTTACCGGCTGGGCAAAACGCGATCGTAGCCATCGCCTCGTACACTGGTTATAACCAGGAAGATTCGATCATCATGAACAAAGGTTCCATCGACCGAGGGATGTTTCGAAGCATCGTTTATCGCACCTACAAAGAAGAGACTAAAATCCACGGTAGTGGTATGAAAGAGACCATTGAGGTTCCTCATCGAGACGAATGTATTGATATCAAGCTCGCAAACTACAACACCCTGGGGGAGGATGGGATCGTTGAGTGTGGGCAGTGCATCAAAGGGAACGATGTGCTCATTGGTAAAACAATAATGTCCCCTGATTTGAACGGCAAAAAACGGGACTGTAGTACCATCGTCAAGCCGAACGACGACGGTGTGGTCGATCGTGTCATGACGAGTACCAATGAGAACGGGTCAAATTTGCTAAAGGTACGAGTGCGCAAAGTGAAGATTCCGCAAATCGGTGACAAATTCAGCGCACGGCACGGTCAGAAGGGGACTATCGGAATGATCTACAACGAGGAGGACATGCCGTTTTCGTCCAAAGACGGTATTCGNCCGGACATCATCATCAACCCGCATGCGATCCCATCCCGAATGACAATCGGGCAATTGTTGGAATGTATTTTCGGAAAGGTGGCCAGTCTAGATGGGCAGTTTAGAGACTCGACCGCATTCGAACACGACGAGNGTGAGATCCACGATCTATACGAAAGCCTCCACAAACAGGGGTTCCAACGGCACGGTAGCGACATGCTTATCAACGGCATGACCGGAAAGCAAATGCCCCATTCGATCTTCATCGGACCCACGTACTACCAGCGCTTGAAGCATATGGTTGAGGATAAAATCCATTCAAGGGGAACGGGGCCCGTCCAATTATTGACGAGACAACCCGTCGAGGGGCGCGCGCGAGANGGGGGGCTTCGTACCGGTGAAATGGAACGAGATGCGATGATCTCTCACGGCACCGCAATGTTCATGAAGGACCGTTTGTTTTACAATTCGGACGCGTACCGCATACACGTGTGTTCATCCTGTGGGCTCATCGTATCAGGAGACATCAAAAACAACCGTTTCTTCTGCAAGATTTGTGTCTCCCCGAAGGTCAAACAAATCTCGATACCTTTTGCAACCAAACTGCTCTTCCAGGAGTTGATGTCCATTGGAGCGACGCCTCGCATCGGTATTGGAGCTTAAGAGAAGTCGTTTTATTTTGTTTGTGTATGAAAATGCTTATACCGGCATATCTGATCAATAAGGCTTTTTCGCGGAAAGACCGTGAAAATTTCTCTCTCGACACGTCAGGAGTCGGGAGTCTCTTTTCGATGTTCGCCGCATTCGGCGTGGCGCTTCAAATCGTCAATGTACTGATTCTAATTTACGCGTTCGTGCTGGCGGGACGATGCGTAGGAAACGGAAAGTCTAAACTGCATTATCTGTACGCATGTTGCTGCAATATCTTTTACATTCTCTACGTGAAAATGAGTGGGTCTTGTAAAAATTGAACAACAAATGTATAGGGTTGATAAAATATCACTGCGCCATAGAAATTGTACCGTCGCGTAGCATTAATTTTTTAATACGTTCGATGTATACAATGACCGAAATCTACATCCATACCCTTTTGATTGTCTATATGAGCTTGGGTACTGCGTTTGCACTGACCGCCATCCCAGAGTGGTACACCGCGATGACATTTATGTTGATGTGTAAATGGATTTTTGACTACCGCAAGTGTACCCTGAGCTACATTGAGATCAAACTACGGCACGTAAAGAAGGAACGGGGATATCTGTTCAAGCTGGTGGGTGATCTCGTCGACTTTCGTCAGGATCAGTGCATACAGTGGATGTACCTTTTTCAAATCCTCGTACTGACTTTGGCATGGATCGGCGCTTAAAACGGATCGCTGTACTGATGTCAATGGAGACGACGCGTGTCGACTGGGAGATTGATATCAACGACGTCTGTATCATCTCGGAAATCGCAAGATCGTCCAAAAGCGTCGTGTACTTGTGTTTGTGGCGCAAACATCAAACGGTTGTCATGAAAGTCATTCAAGGAAACGCCGAGCACGAGTTATGCATCCTTTCCAAATGTCTCCATCCTACGATTTGTCAATTTTTGGGAGCTTGCATCCGCAATAACAAAACATTCATGTTGTTCGAATACCTACCCAACGGAAATCTGAGAACGTTCATGGATACCGACCATTCGAGAAACGAAAAGCTTCAGATCGCTTTGGACGTGAGCGTGGGATTGGACTACCTCTCCAATCGAAAGCCGATGGGAATCATCCATCGGGACATCAAACCTGAAAACATTTTAATCGGAAATTCCAAAAACGCAAAAATATGCGATTTTGGAATTTCAAAACTAACCGGTTCGGTGACCGGTTCACCCAGACCACACACGGGTGAAGTTGGATCGACACGATGGACTGCACCCGAGGTGCTTCTCTCTCAAATGTACAATGACAAATCGGACGTATATTCATACGGAATGATGCTCAAGTACCTGTGGAGTGGTGTGTTGCCCTACAATGAGCATGCCATGGCGTTCCAGGCCGTATTTGCCAAGGTGAACAACATTCGAGACGACCTGAGTATGATCGACGACGACGTCGTGCGGGACCTCATCGCGAGGTGCACCGATTTCGACACATCCAAACGCCCGTCTCATTCCACTGTCGCGAAGACCTTGAAGACGTTGTTCGAGAACTAATCGTCTGTATTATAAAAAAAGTAGTCTAATTGAATAACACTATTGCAGAGTATTCTCCATAGTCCTTTTCTGTTGTATAGCTGTTACCGTTATACTCAATTGTAAAGCCACCACCATATTTAGGTTCCTCGAATTCCAACCTCATCGACGTAACAGGAGACTCTGGGTTCAAGGTTAGTAGTGTGTCGCCAATTTGTGCGGCTGGAAGGTCATCATCTCCATCACCATTCAGTCCCACACCCATAGTCCACACTGCTGAAGAGTGAAAGGAATATGGCACATGATTATATCCTGGTGAATCATGATCGTAATGAAGCGGGTTACTTCCGTATACTCGATTAGCCATCGGTGTTTCGCCCTGCATGACAACCTCCTGATTATAGGTTTTTAAGTTCAGATTTGCCACCACCTCGAAGTCAAGTTCAGTGCCGTTACCGTCAAAAAGATACACACGGTTCAAGACAATAGGTTGACCTATAATTAGTTCTTCTCTCAATTTGATCACGATCGGTATCGGCGGGCTCGCAGTCGTCGTGGGGCTCACAGTCGTCGTGGGGCTCACAGTCGTCGTGGGGCTCACAGTCGTCGTGGGATCCTTATCAGACTTTAACCAATCAAACAGGAACGCAGCCTCTTTGCGTTTGTTCATGGAACAGAGGAGGAACAAGCTAACACCGAACAAGATCACGATCATTACAATGAGTAAATAATTGATCCTGTTTTTGTTCATTCTCATATTCGATTTCATGGATCTCGATGACATTTTCACCTATATATTTAAAAGTAGATTATTTATCTTGAGGTTACCTTGGTGGTACCTTACCTGCGTGGGGGCGTATGCGCAACATCATGATCATTACAATGAGTAAATAATTGATCCTGTTTTTGTTCATTTCCATCTTTGAGTTGAAGGATCCCATATCTTAATCACAGGTTAACACATTCCGTACCTAACGTAACACTCACTATTTCTTCACCAAAAGATTCTTGAATACCAGATACCGAGCCATCTTTTTCTTCAACCGAGTTCGTTCATTGTTTGTATTTTCCGGTGTTACCTGTCCGTAAAGTGGGTTGGTCCTCAAGTTGATCAGCTGGTTCATGTTCAGGGTGGGGTCCACGTTGCGAATGTAGGTGTGTTTGCACGGAGTGGTCGCTTTACGTGTGGGTACGTACAAATTTTGGAGTAGGTTGTTCAAAGAAGCCTTTTGCGTGTTCTTTTTGCTGTTATTCAGATTCAGGTTCATCAGCAACTGTGCTTCCAGGTTGTTCATAGACGAAGACGAGGGCGACGGTTTGTTTGCGATGGGGCGTTTCATGCGCGTTTGCCAAATTCGTTTCCAACGCTTTCCATACTTTTCAGCCAATTTCGGGTCTGATCTTGGTGAAGTGATGGTGTTCTTGGTCCATCGCGTCGGGGGTGATTTCATGTACATCCAGGGTTGAGATTTGTACGACGACCTGCAACCTCGACGAGGCTTTATCTTCCTGTACGCGACCGTCATGGAAGGTTTCGGACGCGTGCACTTCGGTGGTCCGATGGGCGCGACAATCTTTTCCGTCGCAATTTGATCCAAAAGCGTGTTCAGGAGCTGAGGCTTCCTTTTGCTGGGGCCCGCGGCGTTGGTCGGTTTTTTGCTGGGGCCCGCGGCGTTGGTCGGTTTTTTGCTGGGGCCCGCGGCGTTGGTCGGTTTTTTGCTGGGGCCCGCGGCGTTGGTCGGCTTCTTGCTGGGGCCCGCGGCGTTGGTCGGCTTCTTGCTGGGGCCCGCGGCGTTCGAAGACGGGGGAGCGTACTTCGGGTCTTTTGCCAGTGCCAGTGCTTTAGCCTTTGACATCTTCGGTTGACCCATGTAAATCGCGTATGCGCGGTCGGCGTACGGAAGCACCCCGAGACGAACCGCGTTCTGGTTGAGTCGAGTGCGCTTGTTGGTCGACGAGCACTGTCGTCGAAGTTTGTCGATGCCCTTCAGCTTAAGTGTGGTGGCGTCGCGAAGTGCGATACCCTTTCCGGCACAACGTCTTTGCAATGCCGGAGACACTACATTGTTGTTCGACGGTTTTTTGCTGGGGCCCGCGACGTTCGGCGATGAGGGAGTGCATTGTGGGTTCTTTGCCAGTGACAGTGCTTTAGCCTTTGACATCTTCGGTTGACCCATGTAAATCGCGTATGCGCGGTCGGCGTACGGAAGCACCCCGAGACGAACCGCGTTATGGTTGGGTCGGGTGCGCTTGTCGGTCGANGAGCATTGTCGTCGAAGTTTGTCGATACTCTTCAGCTTAAGTGTGGCGGTCTCGTGAAGTGCGATACCTTTTTCGGCACATCGCTTTTTCAATGCCGGAGATACTGACGCGTTGTTCATTCTATATATATTATTTAACTATTTTTAAAAAACTCGTTTGAGGGAATCGTGCAATCAAACGTACACCCGACGCTTTCCGAACCCCATCAGTTTCATAGCCATGTTCACCGCACCCTTAGGTTTCGTCACCGTTTGATACACACGCATCTTGGTGCGCTTCCGGAACGTCGACGGTCGTTTCGGAGACGTTTTCGGAACCGAAGGAAGCTTGGGTAGACCTGGCGACGGTCGCTTCGGGGACGTTTTCGGAACCGAAGGAAGCTTAGGTAGACCTGGCGACGGTCGCTTCGGAGACGTTTTCGGAACCGAAGGAAGCTTTGGTAGACCATACCATGGTCGCTTCGGAACCGACGGCAAATTAGGAATTTCTTCCGGACTGATCGAAGGGGTTCGGTACCCACTTTTTTCCGCGGGATCCTCGGCGGCATGCGAACACGACACTTGCGTCTCGCTCTGATTATGAAATTTGCGAAACACTTTGCAGTCGATCGCCTCATTTTTCATAATATGCAACATTTGACCGAAGAGGCTCTCCGAGTCGGTTTGTTCCGCCAAAATTTTATCGTTAATCTGTGGTGCGTCGTTCCCGAGGTGCTTGCTCATATACTCATGGACGACGACGGTCCAGCTGGTCCTGGAGGGGTACTGCGAATGACTGCAGTATCGACGGGCGCGTCCAATCGCTTGCTGCATCATCCCTTTCGTCAGTAGGGGTTCGAAGACGTGAAGGTGGCGGACCGCCTTTAAGTCCAATCCCTCGTTGAACTTTTGGCTCGCGAGAAGCACGTGACACAATTCGCCGTTTCGATTCGCGGGGTGATTGTACACGTTCAATAGGTCCATCATCTTTCGTTTGTCGGGCACGTCCGTCGTGATGAGCAGACAATAACGCTTCTTTTGAGACACGGGTCGTTTTGATTCCAGGTTTTTTAGCAAGGTGGAAGCGACCGCGGGGGTTAGCTTCTCATATCCCTTCGACTCCAACGCGATTGCCATTCCAATGACACCTTGTTGACCTCTTTTTTCGTAAAAGGCAGAATACGCGTAGTGTTTCTGCGACGGATGTTTGTTAATGGTGCTCAGAAACTTCACCATTTTGGCGCTGTACGTTTGCAAATCGCCATCGTCGGGGAATTTGAGCCGCGTGCCCGCGTATCGACGCGCGAGGGCGAACGGTACTCGTGGGTTTTCTTTAGCCATGTTCTTTTTATACGCGTCGAGGTAGTCTTTGTACTGCGCGTTCGACATGGTAACCACATGCCGTTCCGTCCGGACTTTAGGGAATCTGGACGTATCGTTGTTCGTGTCAAGGTACATAACCAAGCCTTTCACTCCCTCCTGAAACTCTTCAAGATTAGTGGACGAAACAAGAGGCGCCGAGCGTTTGCGAATCAAACTGAGTAACGTCGCCACTTCGCGAGGCGTGTCCCCAGGCGTCGCCGTGAAGATAAACACCTTCAACTTTTGTGTTCGAACTTCATTCGTCTTGAGAAACCGCACAAGCGCCTCATGTTCACTGCGTTGATTGGGGAGCGGTTTGAATAGATTCTGCACCTCGTCAATCAACAGCACCGCGTTGTTCAAAAAGTCGCGGTCACATTTCTGACACGCGCGGCTGATCGCCAGTCGATGCGCCAGTTGTGCAAACGAGAGGAACTGAACGCGAGCTTTCAGTTGCGAGAGCGTGATATTCATTTTGAAGAATCGCTTCAACAACAAAAGGTACTGGTCGGGTGGATTTGCCGCTTTGGCCTCCACAGACGTGCACACCACGATCGGCTTTGTGGTGTTCCAATACGCGTGGATTGCGCAAGCTTGGGTAAGCGTCTTTCCCGATCCAGTGGAATGCCAAGCGAGAAGGCCGCGATCGGATGAGGTGTTGATTCCTTTCGCGACACTGTGAAACAACGACTGAGAACGGGTTAGTCGTGCGGTCGTCTTGGTGGTCGACGACAGTGGTTTGCATCGATTTTCGTTCGAAATCAGTGGCGAGGATGGTAGCGGCTGTGTATTCTTTTTGCCGCGCATGTACGCAAACATGTAATTTTGTACTTCATCGTTGGCTAAATTCTTCGGCCAGTCTCGAGGAAGCATGGCTCTCTGCCAAATAGACGCGTATTTTGCACCGAGACGCTTCTTTCGAAGTTCTGTCGCCTTTCGATCGACCGATTGTTTGCTCCGTTGAATCTGCGATTTCCATCGTGCGGTGTACTTGGCACCAAGCTTGGACTGACGGTACGCTTGTGCGAACAATCTCGCTTGTTTTTTTTGTTCAAACTCGCGATGCTTGCGAGCAAGAGCCTCATTGGAGGCGGTGGGCTTGTTGCTCGGGCGGGGTTTCTTGAACGTTACCACTGCGTCGAACTGTTTAGCAAGGTTGATAACTTTTTTTCGTTTGTTTTCCATTATACACTGTGTGCATATAATAATTGTGGTTGCATAATACCAATCAACCAAGTGACAAATCTCACGCACGTTTTGAGCGACAAACCGTACGCGGAAACCAAACGCATACCCTTTTTTTCCAATGGGGTTCCTTTTTGCAACGCACGGTTCGTATATAATCCAATCGTTATCAGATCGGGTTGATGACGAGTGTGTTCAATTTGTTTGTGAATTCAATCTGGACGACCAAGTCTGTTGGAGAAGACACCCATCAACGCACAAGGGGATATTTGACGTTGCTGCTCCTCACCAGTGTTTTCGCAATCAACGTGCTTATCATTAACGACAGGGTTGGGCGACTGTTGCTAGTTCCATATTTGTACGCGCTGCACTCGCAAATGGGTTCCGTGAACGCGAAATTTCAACCACGTCTCGCAGTGGCAACCTCGAGGGAATTGAGAGTGATCATTAATCGATTTAAAAACACCCTTGGTTTCGAATGTAAGTGTCATGTTCGTAGAACGTCCAGTCAAAGTAGCGCTGATTCGTCCTGCAGAGGGTGATTTACTCTACGTGTATGCTAAAAGTCCCAAAGACGTTTTCGGACACACGCTATTCACAATATGTGGAGCTTGTATCGAAAAGGACTTGTTGCTCGTTCGTCAGTCGGATGAATATTTCGACACGCATCCGTCGGAACGGATGGTGTTTGGCGAAGATACCTTGAAAGCGCTTGGTTTCAAAGAGTTTGTTCACGATGAGCTGATTGGACCTGTCGCGGTATTTCAAACTGATTCAACTGGAGAATTAGTTGATTATGTTGATTAGATCGTAACGTTCGCGCACGGCGGTGCTATAATGCGATTAAACCTGTTCGACGAGTTCAAATTATCGTGTTGCGTTAGTACAATCATGTCTTCACCGACCGATCCCACACTCTATGCGCGAGTAAAACGAAACGTATCGAAGAGATACGGTGAAACCACCAGCGTGTTTCGTTCGATGGCGATCGTTAAGGAGTACGTCAAACGCGGCGGTACGTATAAGGGGAAGAAGCGACCTTCGTTGACCAAAAAGTGGCTTCAAGAAGAATGGATCGACGTTCTCTCGCACCTGAAGGGTTTGAAGAAGAATTGCGGCGAGGGTAAGCGCAGACAACACGCGTGTCGACCGAGTAAACGTGTCGATCGGTCTACACCACTCACTATCCGTGAGGTCATTCAATTACATGGTGTTAACAAAGTCAAACGTCTCGCAACGAAGAAAAGCAAGCACACTGAACTCGTCCGAATCGACTGGGTCAATGGGAAAAGCGTTCTTCCGAGTCACTGAGTCGAGGGATCACTTCGTAGATTACGAAGAGAACGAACACAGCGAAACATCCTAATGCAAATAGACCGAGTTGAATTTTGGCCATCATATTGTCGCTGGCTTTGCTGGAAGGACTTCGGTACGACATGGTATTACTGTACCTAAATAAAAAAATTTTTACGGAGAATCGTGTGACGCTCCCTATGATATGTCGATCAGGTGCATCAAATGACATTCTGGTGTGAGACGCACGAGTTGATCCATCTTTGCATACAGCTCCGTAATCCCGTCGTTGTTAGGAACGATGTAGTTGTACAACAGTTTGTTGTGTTCATCTTCGGACGGGTGGGTCTTGTTGTTTTGCAAGACGATCGAACCCCGAATCAACTTGACCACAACAATCTGTTCTTTCGGAAAGGAACGCCTGATGAAATCCAGCTCATGCACGAAGCGGAGGTCTGAAATAACCACGTTTTGCTCACCGCGTGTGGCGCGTAGCTCTTTTGTCAACCGGTGCAGCCAAAAGTCGCGGCCTAAATGCGGAAGTAGTTTTTGAAGTTCAAACTGAAACAGTTCCGTACCGACAAATTGCAACACTTGTCTCGGAGTGACCTCTAGCTCGGAACACACCTCGTCCTTTTCTGGACCATCGAGCTGCGCGTCCGTGAAGCCGAATCCGATGCGTACCATGTCCTTCAAAGTCGTTGCGAGTCTGTAGTGACGAAATTCATGCACGAAGCTGAGGTAGTTTGCACACGAGGTTTTCCCACTACCATGATAACCACAAAACAAGACAATCATTAATATCAAATAAAAAGACCTTGGGTTTAAATCATCTCTACCTCAGCGGGTTAGGGAGGTCAGCAAAAAGGCCAAACGCACTTAGGAGGCTCAGGAAGTACCTCAACGAATTCTTCAACAAGTGGTGAAGCAAAATCTCCCACCGCATCCGCCACCACTGTAAGACCGTCAGCTGCAGCTTCCGTAGCGTCACCTCCCACATAAACAAGTCCATCTCCTACGTTAGTTACCTGATCGCTGAGGTAAGCAGTAGTACCTGTTGAGGAATCGAAATCGTTAAGGAAATCACCCAATCCGCCCTCATAAAAATCCTCCGTTACGGTTGCTACACCCTCTGTAGCATCCCCTCCAACAATCTTCAACACCCTCAAGTCTTCAACTTCCTTCAAATCCCATACCGCCTGAACCGCCGCCACCGCATCCTCCTCCACAACTATAGCCGCCTCCTTGCGAGCATTCGCCAGACCTAACGCTCTGTCAAGATCCTCTATCCGCTGTTCGGCCGCCTCCAACGCTGGCACTGTACCAGTCTCATATAATACCATTTCGGCTAACTCCGCCGCCGCCTCTGCTTTTTCCGCTGCTATATCTGCCGCTTCATCAAGCGCCTCCTCTGCCTTCTTTACCGCTCGATCAGCAACCAGCGTCGCTTCGGCAAGGGGCAGATGCTGGACAGCCATTTCAAGAAATTTCGCTTGTTCCTCCAAGGTTCCTTGGACCCTATCCTGCACTTCGGCAAGTAGGGGAACCTTCTCAAGATAGCCTTCAATCGTACCGCCTGCCTCCTGAAACATGTCCTCCGCTGAAACAAGTGCAGCCTCGATTAGTTCTCTCTTTTTTACCAAATCCTTTCTCGCGTTTTTGATATATTTTTCTGGATCGGTTACAAGATTTGCCATTTCGGCCACAGTTCCCACAGGAGTTCCGTAGTATACGGCCGTCAGAGCCCAGTTTTTTCCATTTTTCGCATCACGTGCACTCTGCTTCGGGCTCTGATTCAGCACTATAATGAGTCCTTTAACGACCTCACGTGAGACCGTTACTCCGAAAAGCGCTTCGACAACGCTCTGACCAGGATACATTTTGCAATTGGTAATCGGAGTGCCTGGGTCAGTTGGGAACACTTTTTTCGTCGTAGTTGTATGCTGAAAACCCATATCAGCGCAATAGGCCTTGCTGTAGTTGCATAGCAGGAGGTCGTCGTTCCACGTTCCCTTTACACGCTGGGCTGACTTTCGCCATGTCCCGTTCTCGAAATCCATCGATTCACCGTGGCAAATATCACGCTGCGCGCGTAGATTATGATTCAAACAAGCCTTGTTCGGTAGCTTCACGGCAACGACATTGGGTTCTTTTGGATCTCCTGGATTGACTGGATCCCGTTTCCAATAGACGTCCGTCCAGTAAGCCGTTGCACTTGCCCAGTCACAGTCTTCCTCATCAACGAGTGGTTCACCGGCTCCACCAAAAAGGTTAGCCAGGTCCGAATCAGGAGCGATCGTGGGTCGAACCCAGTCAGGACCTCGATCTTTTATGGCGTTCATTCTTTCTTGACAGCCGGTGTAGTCCCTGTCGAGTCGCTCCTTTTCACGTTGACATCCCACTTCGTCCAAGGTAATACCCACACCCTCCGTGTACACTGTTCCGAACCCTGTTAACGGTTTTTCAAATTTATTGTACCATTCGCAGCCGAGCTTATCCAACAATGTCGGGTCGTAAGTGGGTCCGGGTTCGAGTCTTTCATAGTCCACCTCGCCCGTGACCTGGTCGATGTAAGAGAGGCCCCACGGTTCACGTATCGTATTCTCCACCTCGATCGTTTTTAACAACATCTCGCATTCCATCAAAACCTCCTTGATGATAAAATCGTTTCGGATCTCCTCGTGGGGAGCCAACGCCATGTCTAGAGTGGTTGGGAATTCTTTGAAGATTGGGAATTCGTCCGCTATTTGTTCAAGGAAGGCGTCCTCAGGTCCCACAATCACTTCGACGCAATCGGGGTGAGTCAGTAGGTCTCTGCGCTGGCTATCTGTCAGATTGTAATAGTGCTCGGGTTCTTTAACGCCAATTTCCTTTAACACTATATCGTCGATATAGGCGGTTATATAAGTGTTCAACGAGATCCAATTTTCATCCTTTTCTCGTTTTGCTTGGAGTTCCTGGCTGTACTCCTTGTTATAGATTTCAAAGTCGGTCAAGGACTGTTCACTGTCTCTGTCAACCAGGAGGTTGTGCGACCTGGGAGGCCACGGTTGTCCAGCCATATTCCAGGATTGCTGGCTGGCCGCAACCGACCAAGCTCGTACACGTTCCATATATCCCATTTCGACAAATGAATTGTACTCCATGGGGTCCCACATATCTAGTGCCAAAGAAAAGACGTCGTACCAGAACATACCCCATCCGGCTTTTCCTCCCGTGCCTGCTTTTGTTGCAACCTCACCACTCTCTTTGGCGAGCACCTTCGCTGCCGCCTCTGCACCCTCCTTCGTTGCCTTGGCCCCTGCCTTGCTCGCCCGAATTGAGGCCCGCGCACCCGCCTTTCGCAGCCCAACCTTCTGCATCGCCTTTGCATACGCTCGGCTGGCTGCGCTTCTCCCCGTTTTAGACAGCCTGGCAATCCCTCTACCGGCTTTACCGGCTTTTGTTTTGGCGAGTTTAGCGAGTCTTTTACTATATGTGGCGACTCTATAAACAATCTGTTGTATAAGTTCTTCTTTGAGGAAATCAATGATCATCTTCGACATCCATTCTTCAAACGTTTCTTTTTGTTCCTGTATGTTTTCCGCGCAACAAAATTTACCATCTGCAGTTTCTTCTAATGTTAATTGTTCTTCAGCGGTGCCATAGCCGCACTCGAAAGTATCTTTATTGTTTCCTCGAACGGGTCGCATTGATGCATCTGGGCAATCATATTGGGTAACCAAATCCTTCATATATTGTTGTACACCTAACATTTCTTGTCTTTCTTCCTCCGAGGGTCCGTCGGCTTTTTTTAGCATCGCCATGAGTACGATGTAAACTAAAACACCACATATTACAAGTATGCTGATAACTATGGGAATTGTAATTTTCATTGCTATAACACAATATTTTCTACGAACAGATGTTTCTCATTGGCAAAGCGCGTTCTCGCGGATTTTGATTTCGTCGCGAGTTCATCGTGTGTCTTTGCGAGAGTTTGTTCAATAACTCGTTCCAGCTGTGTAGGGGACACGCCGTGTCGTTTCGATATGCACTGTTTGGTTGTCGTATCCGCCGCGACCAAACTCCCAATGTCATGGGACACCAACTCGTTCATTGGCTCGCCGTCTGTCGTGATCACATATGAACCACATGATCGAGCTTCGTTGATGTAGTGTCCAAATCCCTCCATTTGACTCGGACAAATATGAATTCCTGAACGGTTCATCAATCGCGTGAGTTCGGGTTCGTCAACCTTTCGTTGATACAACCGTATGTTGTCGGTAACATTTACAAAATCTTTGTTGAGCTCTAGGTAGCCGTTATGATCGGGATCTCCGTAAGTGATCAAATGGAGCAACGGCCACTCTGGATGCTGAACCCAAAGATTGACCAGTATTTGTGAATTTTTGTATGGAGAACATCCTTTGACATGGATACATTCGTCATACGTCTTCCACACAGTTTCGTCGAGCCGATCAATGGATGTCCAACCCCAAAAACAAACCTTCGTTCCAAATTTGGCTCGCAAGGCGGTGTATCCCGACTTGGTTTTGGCCACGATCTTCGATACGCAGAGTGACTCTGCGTACTTCTCGTCCATTTGGTTCATCCATTCTGGATTTGGGACGAGGATGTTGTTCGATGAAGAGCTCATGTATGAAGGGTGAATATGCTCCAGGAATAACTGTACGTCCGTTTGTGGTCTCAAGTCACCAGACGCCGAATATAGGCTTTGCTCAGGATAATGAACTACCTCAATAGACGCAGTTGGGTACCTGTTCATGACGGCACGTTTCAATATCGTCGCGTCGTTCGCCAGCCCTTGTGTTTCATGATGGCAAATACGGATGTTCATTACCGACATACACCATTCAGTCTTTTAAACTACTATTTCGGAATTGCATTTCGCTGGCTTTCCAGAAAACGGTTCGTGGAATTCGCGGCGATGATGAACGCCACCGCTTTTAGCAATTTGTGTTTGGCTGCGCATTTGTTACCCATTGTGACGAACCCGATCCCCAATAGAACGTTCATTTTCGTGAATTCGTAATGAAAGGTTTTCCATTCATTTTCAGAAAGATCCAGACACAGCAATTTGTTCATCGTTTTCCAAACATACGACTTGCCTGGGTCGGACCCCATAACGTACGACGGGTCTTCCGACCTTTTTTCAATAAGGGACAATATACACTCATGCTTCAACAACTTCCAATGACCGAATTGCCCCAACATGAGCAACATCCAACCAATCATCAGTTTGGTCATCTGGCATTTGTCGTTGAGCAAGAATATGATGAAGGGGGCTCCCCACATACACACGGTCAGGAAAAGTATGTGAATCAGTAGAACCAGATGAGTCAAAACCTTCATTGAGGTCACAACACATTTTTTTTGACCTTCGATCAGACAGTCACGGGCGAGGGTGCGCGCGAGTCGTGGAGGGGGCGGAGGGGACCACCTGCCGATAGAGCGGACAGTGGGAACTAAACATTCAAAACCATATTACTACTACGTCGCTTATAAAGACATCACCGACCCAAACAGTGTTCAATATGTGTTCCATACTATACAAAAATATGACGTGTGATTTCAACCGCGTGTGTTATTTTGTGACTGTACTGTCGACGCGTTGGGCGATTGGCTAAATAACGTTGATTATTGACCTGTTATAGAGGCTGACGGGAGGCAACGGAGCGCGATACGGCTTCCTTCCGGTGTTGGCGTCTTTACTGAGGACGTAGTATCGATACTTGTAGAACTGCCTGATTTTACGAAAAGTGGCTTCAGAACACGCTAGCATCTTATTGCGTCCGTGGATGACAACCTTTCCAAAGTCGTTCGTGATTTCGGGTTTGTTTTTTACGAATGGAAATTGATTGTTGAACTTTGAAACGATGGTGTTCGGAATGGTTGGCGATTCGTTGATGAGACGGTCAAAGTCGTAGCGGTACACGTTGCACAGTTCCTGGGGAGGCTTTCGTTGCGCAGAGGGAAGACTGAGGTCCATGGTGATGTTTCTGAACAACGAGTTGAAATGTTTGTACATCGCAAAATGTTCGGTCGCCATTTCAGTCGTCTTGAACGTTTTCAAACTAGCTGAGAGCACCGCCGTCACCATGCCGAGAAGGCCCATAGCCAACGGAAAGCCAACAGACACCATGCTTTTTCCAGTAGGTTCATAGCCGACCATTGTGAAGTTCGCCGAGCTGGTGACGGTCGAGATGACTATCAATGGAATGGTGAGTCTGTTCGTGAGCGTGTTGAAGTACTGATGCGATTCGTAATGCATCCAAGCGTAGTACCTCGCCTTTTCGGCCCAGTCTTTCAACAGGTTTTCTTGCTCCGCTTCCCAAGTCATCGTTTCTTTTGAAACACAATTTTGTTTTTTTTCCACTTTAAGGATCCGCCGACAGTATAATGAAACGACAATGTCGACGATTATATCTATCTCCGGAAACATCGGGTGTGGAAAGTCAACCGTGATGACCAATTTGAGGTCACGGTGGACTCGGGAGGGTTCTGAACACATTCAACCACTCCAGTCAACCATGAAGTTTATCGAGGAGCCGGTTGACGAATGGAAGCCTTATTTGGACGCGTTTTACTCCGACCCGTCCAAGTACGCGCTGCCGCTTCAACTCCAAATTCTAAAATCCTACAACGATATGTGGGAGGACTCGGGTGGAGATATTACTCTTGACGCAGCCGACGCGACGGTAATTGAACGAAGCCCCTTCGAAAGCTTGAATGTGTTTGCCAAAGTTCTTCACGCGGACAATCAGCTGACAGACGACGAGTACTCGGTGTTATTGAATGAAAAAAACGTGTGGAAACCGGACTATGTTATCTATTTGCGGTCATCACCGGAGACGTGTTTCGAACGAGTCAGCCGCAGAAACAGGAGCACCGAAAAATCGGGCATATCCCTCGACTATCTGAGAAAGATTCATAAAGAGTACGACGGGCTGTACAACAACTCCCCCGTCAGTAGCGTGACCGTCGTCAACGCGGAGGCGGACGTAGACAAGGTTCTTCTTGATATACAGGATGCCCTGTCCCAAATTCCTTGTGTTGACCTAAATAGTTGGCCACTATTTGGCCATAAGCCAAATCCTTTGTGGGAAAAAAGATTTGCCCATTATTTTTAAATAGTATTGGCTATAGGCGCATCGGACAAAGTGCCGCTAGATCATCGATAAATTGCTGATCCCCGACCAAACGGTCTGCCTCACGAAAGCCTGGTACTATGGCGTCGTTTGTAGGACTGGAAAGGTCGATTTGGTACACGGTGGCATCGTGTAGTGTCTCGCGTTTGATCGCAGACACTTCCAGTACGGTTACGTAGCTAGAGTTTGGTGTGATATTATACAAGTAGGGCATTGTAATGGTATAATATGCCAACGTTTAAATTGTTTTTTTTGGAATAGAATGTAAATGGGATTGACCGACGTTCAAAAACGAATGATGTTATTTCTGATGGGATGTGTGCCCACCCGTGCCTTGCTCATTTACGTAGCCACCACACGGTTTAAACGCGAGCTGGCAGCCTTACTTACACTTCCGATGATTGGTTTCTTTTATCTCTACATCACCAACACCAGAGAGGTCGGTGTCGAGACGTTTGGGAAACCAATATGGTGGAAAGAGTTTAGAATCGTTCATGGCTTGTTTTATGCGTGGTTTATCCTGAACGTGCTTTTGAATAGCCCTCACGCAGCGATACCACTGGTTTTAGACCTCATCTTTGGTGTTTTGGCGTTTTTCGCTCATCACAACTGAAATAACCACCGACTAATTTCTATTGTACTAGTAAACACATGACGTCGTCCTCAAAATCTCTAAAGCTGAAAACGAATCAAAACAAGCTAACCTACGTGCTCGTTTTCGTCTCAATGGTACTTGTCGCAGTCAGCATGTCCCTCCTCTGTTCCATGAACAAACGCAAAGAGGCTGCGTTCCTGTTTGATTTGTTCAAATCTGATAAGGATCCCACGACGACTATGGCGCCCACGACGACTATGGCGCCCACGACGACTATGGCGCCCACGACGACTGTGGCGCCCACGGTCGAATAAAAGCGAAACCGCAGTTCAAACATCAAGAGGACGGCTTCGCAGCAGATGCATCGAATATGAGTTTTGGTGGAACGATTATTCAGAATATAATAAGGGTTAACGTTTTAAACTCTTGTCAAATTTTAAACGACCGACGAATATGCATATCATACCGACCAAAAACATCTATAATCGTGAGAGTGGAAACTCAAGCAGAACCAATTTAACCATTTACCGTGTAAGAATAGCAATGAATACACGCGTGGTTAAATCTAGGGTGTTTGGGCTGTCCAGTCCGAAACGAAGGTACGACCAGTTTGACAAACTTTCAGTCAAGCGTTACAAAAAACGAAACCGAATTCCAGGCTCAATCGTCTCGATCGGATGGGGGAAGCTGAAGGAGGAGTTGTTGCTGGAGATGAGTCCAATGTCTTCCTACCGACGCGAGCTCAACGATATTTTGTCGAATTTCACCTTGGACGACGCGATGATCATGCATCGTGAACGTACGCGCGAGGCAATTCAATGCCCACGTCTGATGCGTGTTGGTTACGACGTGACATGCTATCTTTTGGATGTGGTGTATAGGGACAAACCCATAGATCGTTTTTGGTTTCTCGAAAACGTCGCGAGAATGCCATACTTCTCGTACGTGGCGCTCCTTCATCTCTACGAGACATTGGGTTGGTGGTACGTGGATAGTGATGTCAAACGCCAGCACGTCGAACAAGAGGCCAACGAAACCCACCACCTGTCTATAATGGAGTCGCTGTACGGCGACCGATTCTGGTGGAATCGGGCGCTGACACGGCATGTCGCGATCGCGTATTATATGATTTTATTGTTTTTGTTTGCGGTTTCGCCAAAGGTGGCGTATATTTCGAGCGAGCTTTTAGAAATGCACGCGTACGACACGTACAGCGAATTTGCGGAACAGAACAAATACAAGTTGCAAACAATGCGCCCGACATACTCTGCGATTCAGTACATGCCTCGGGCACGAAACATGTACGAAGTGTTTGTGCAGATCGCGGATGATGAAAAAAAACACGCGGTAGACATGCGAACCATGAAAAGTATGGATTACATTTGAAGGGATTCTACTGTTGTCTTCATGAACGTGTCGTATGTGCCCGCTTTTCTCAAAAAATGAAGGTGTAAACTGGTTTTACAATCGATGTACACATTGCTTGACGATTTTTTCGCGTCTGCGTATATCGATTGGGGAACCCTCAAGAAGACCAAATACACCGCAACCAAACACATGTAGACGTGTGTGAATAGGTCCACGAAGTCCCACACGTCGAACCCCCATTTGGACATCGCGTACCCGATGTTACTCATTTTGAGAACAAGAGACACGAGTGAGAATAGAATCAAAGGTGGCATGCGTTCCACCCAATGTTCAGCCACTTTCGCTTTGGCGGTGGTTTCGCTATGTACGAAGCTTTGTCTCAGCGCAGCGGCGACCTCACAAACGTTGAGCGTGAACTCTTGGGTAAAGAGACCATTGTCCTCCATAACCTGCTTCATTCGGGTAAGCATTATGTCGTCGACTTGCTTCCTGACCACATCGTACTGTGAATAGTGGTTCTGATGCGTACTTTCCGGGGGACGACTTGAGCAGTATCCGGATAGAAGCGTATTGATCACTTGCCATCGTTTTTTACGTATTACCGTACACATTGTACGCGCGTCTTCGTTGTTCGAAACGTACTCGAACAGCTCTGGACACCCCAAGGCGTCGGGGGTGAGTAGTTTGATGTATTTGTTGATATATTTGGTAATGTATATCCCAAAAACGGTGCGCTGATAGATATGTGTATACCGTATCGAACGACGACGCGCCCAACGATCGAAATGTTTGCGTAAGCCAGACATACACGTTTGATACCTCTACCCTTTAAACCTCGGTGAAGCGTGTCACATTAGGTACCATTCTTTGATGACCTTACCGGAATCGTTTTTCATTTCTATTCGATGACACTCTGGCATGGGGCCCAGGAAACAGAGAGATGTCGGTTCACACTTACGACCGTCCTTTTGATACTGTTGGCATTTTGCCTCGACACGATCGCCCACCGAGAGGTCAGTAAAATACCCCTCAAATGATAACCGCTCGTCGTGTTCGGACTGGAGTGTTGTTTTGGCCTTGATGCAGTACTCCCCGAACGTGGGTAATTTCGATTCAGGCGACTGGGGTCCGCCCGGATCGGTTTTCCTGCTTTTCGACTTCATGTGCGACGTAGAGAAATCAAATAGTTGCGTGGGATTCAACACGAAGTTCATAGCTCGCTTTCGTCTTAAAAGCACGGATATACTTAAGTTTTGTATTTACGAACGAATTTGCAGCAGTTCAATAATAGCAGGTTCAAAAAATGTGGTTCTTGGATTGTCAACGTGGGTTGTCTACACGGTACAGAACAATACGCAATATCCATACACATGTATTGATGACCAACGATTGGGTTCGAACAAGCTGCGCATTCAAGACTCATCTTTATATCAACTGAGCATAATATACCACACGGCGACAATTTGTATTAGCACGAGAAATCGGATCGCATTACTTTTGGGGATAATCTCGCCAAAATAAAATCCAAACGACGCGAATGTTGAGAACCAGCCAAAGTCTGTAAACCCAGCGGTTTTTTTATCAAGTATATCTTCATTAATTTTAAACAAATCTGGACACGCGGTGTACATCATGTAATGGGTGAACCACGACAATACAATAACCAAAATGAAATAGGTAACCTTTTCCGAAGGTTCGTCGAAATATTTGGTTGACTTGTCTATTGCCTTTTTAAAATTTACCAACATCGTGTTTACATATCTAACTATTTTTCTATTCACTCAGTGTCGGACACCACCATCTCGTCGTCGTCTTCGTTCTGAAACGAGAACGAGTCCCAATGGCGGGTGGGTACACTGTGGATCTCCGACGCTAGGAGTGTCAGCGTGGTCCCAAACTGCTTGTTCACGAACCAGATGGGTGCAATGTCCACGATCGCCTTCATCGTCGAACCGGGGATGATGGTTGCCATGTCGAACGGCTCCTTCTCGCACGTCACCGCGTGCACGTCGAGCTTGCTTTCGTCCGACCGACTCGTGCGAATCTTCGCTTTGAGCGTCGGCGCATACTTCTCGGGGTGCTTGGACGGCTTGATCAGGGGGCGATACAACACCTCGACCACCTCCTTCGACATTTGCTTACCGAACCAGGCTGGTGAATTGGTCACCGCCAGATCCACCAAGTGGCGGTCGATCTCCGCAATCATATCCATAAACTGTTGGATCCGTGGATTTTCGTCGTGACCCTTGAACGACATCTCGATACTATACTTGGTGGGTCCCGCGTCCGGAGTGTACTCCGAAATACCAAATGGTACCGACACCACCGGCGA